>Ga0315279_10004245_pt1 | contig 19348 bp, 8 predicted proteins | sample YL17G06_20_MG_FD_203694 | JGI IMG/M metagenome (GOLD analysis project Ga0315279, IMG submission 203694) | Sediment microbial communities from Yellowstone Lake, YNP, Wyoming, USA - YL17G06_20 | ecosystem: Environmental > Aquatic > Freshwater > Lake > Sediment | place: USA: Wyoming | collected... | reverse complement strand
GTCCTGTTCGACCTGAATTTCGAGGTGATGGCCGGTGAGTTCGTCGCGCTGGTCGGGCCGAGCGGGTGCGGCAAGACCACGCTGCTCCGCGCCATTCTCGGCACTCACCCGGCCAGGGAGGGGACGGTCACCATCTACAAGGGCCCCGCGAAGACCCAGCCCATGGTTGTCCGCAGGCCCGGGCGGGACCGCGGCATCGTCTTCCAGCAGTACTCGCTCTTCCCGGACAAAACCGCCCTGGAGAACGTTGCGCTGGGGCCCAAGTTCGACGAAAGCTCCATCCCCGACCGCGTCGTCCGCTGGCTGCCGCGATACCGACCGCACCACAAGGCCCGGCTGAGTTGGGCCCGCCTGCGCAGGGCCCAGTTGGACGAGGCGGCGGCGCTGCTGGAGAAGCTCAAGCTCGACGGCGCCGGCAGAAAATACCCCCACGAGCTTTCCGGAGGCATGCGCCAGAGAGTGGCCATTGCCCAGGCCCTTGTCATGAAGCCGAGCATCCTGCTCCTGGACGAGCCGTTCGGCGCGCTGGACGAGGCCACACGCGAGGAACTCCAGACCATGCTGCTGGAGCTCTACACCGAAAACGTCGCCGCCGCTCACCAGGGCCTCATGCCGCCCTACACCATCATCATCGTCACCCACGAGATCAACGAGGCCATACTCGTCGGCGACCGCGTGCTGGGCCTTTCGCAATACTGGAACTCCGCCGAGCACCCGGACCCGCGGGCCAAAGGGGCCGCGACGATAGTCTACGACGACATAGCGCCGGTCTTCCTGCCAACCCAGGCGAGGGACTTCGGCCTGTTCATCAAGCAGCGGGAAGAGATACGCCGACTTGTCTTTGACCCGAATGTCCTTCAAGGCCGCGAGAAGGCCCTGAGGTTCTGGGACCGCGTCGGCTGCGGCGACGGACAAGGAGTGCTGAGCAATGACGGATAAGCCGGCCGCGCCTGGCTACGCGTTCTGGGGAAACATGGGCCGGATTATAAACTCGGGCCAGTCCCGCTCGATCGTCCTCAGCGGCGACATCACCGACCTGTTCTACCTGCCGGATGAGGACCGGTACGTGCCGATCCTGGACTTCCTGGTCTGCGGCTGGGGCGGCGAGGAGGTCCGCAAACACTTCATCCGCGTGGTCTACGAACTCAACGGGCCGATCCGCTTCCTCGACGACGCCGACAAGGCCTACGTCAGCGACGCCTGGATGCGGCTGACCACCGGCAGCACCGCCGGCGAGCGGGCCATCCACAAGCTTGTCCGCCCCCCGACGGCGGAAGAGCCTGAAGGGCCGGACTTCGACCGCATGCTCGCCCAGGCCGCCGGCGGCCCCACCGCCGCGCTGGAGTTGCTCCGTCAGATGTGCCTGGCGTCGCGATCGCCCGCCGCAATCCGCCCGGGGCAGGCTCTCAAGAACCTCCTGATCGTCATCGAGGGCGCGGACATGCTCATACCCCAGGGCGAGATCGCGCACCTTTCCGAGGCCGACCGCAAACGCGTGGCCATCTGCCGCGACTGGTTCTCCGACCCCGGCTTCACCGGCGGGGGCGATTCGGCCATACTCCTGGCCGAGTCCCGGTCCGGCATCAACGGCGAGGTCGCGCGCCTGCCGCAGTTGCTCGAGGTCCAGGTCCCATCGCCGGACAAGGCCCAGCGGGCCCACTTCATCTCGTGGTTCATCGACAACCAGCCCGATCAGCGCAAACCCAAACTCTGGTCCACGCCGGACGAGTTGGCCGACCTCACGGCCGGGCTCAGCACCCAGGCGATGATTCAGATGCTCAAGGCCGCTTCGCACACCGGCAAGCCGCTCCAGCCAAAGGACGTGGTCGCCAAGGTCGAGGAGTTCATACGAAGCCAGCTAGGCGAGGACGTCGTCGAGTTCTACAAGCCAAGTCACGGGCTGGACGAAGTGGTCGGCAACCGTCGGCTGAGGGACTTCCTGGTCAAACGGTTCGTGCCCAGGCTCCGGCGGATCGGCAAGGGGTCGATCTCCGGCTGCGTGCTGGCCGGGGCGCTGGGCAGCGGCAAGAGCTTCATCGGCGAGGCCGTCGCCGCCGAACTCGGGATCGTCGTGCTCGTCCTGAAGAACATCCGCAGCAAGTGGTTCGGCGAGACCGACGTCATGTGGGAACGCCTGAGGCGGTCGCTCGACGTGTTCAGCAAGATCCTCATCTTCGTCGACGAGGCCGACACGCAGTTCGGCAGCGTCGGGCCCGACGCCCACCCGACCGAACGACGCCTGACAGGCCGGATCCAGGCGACAATGGCGGACTCCAAGCTTCGAGGCCGGGTCATATGGATGCTCATGACCGCCAGGGTCGGCATGCTCTCCGCCGACATCCGCAGGCCCGGAAGGGCGGGCGACTTCATCATCCCCGTGCTGGACCCCGAGGGCGACGACCTGACGGACTTCATCCGCTGGGCGATCAAGCCGGTCCGCCCCGACGCCGGCCCGGAACTGCTCGCCAGGCTCGCCGATATCACGGCCGGGTATTCCGCGGCCGCTATGGCCTCGCTGAAGGATGAACTCATCGCCGAGGCCGACGGCGGGGCCCTGGACGACGACGCGATCTTCGCGGTCGTCCACGACCGCATCACGCCGGACATCGGCAGGACGCGGCGGATACAGATACTCGACGCCCTGCTGAACTGCACGCACCGGTCCCTGCTGCCGGAAGGCATAGTGGACCTCGGTGCCGCCCGCGAGGCCTGGCACGCGGAAATGGCGCTGCTGGGCCCGCAATAGCCGCCCACCGACAGGCCTGGACAGGCCTGGACATCAGCCCGAAGACAGGAAGGGCCTGCTTCGAGCCCGTGATTCCTTGAATAGAAAGGAGACTGCACATGGCCAAGCGGAAGGACAGGACTTTGGAAGAGGCCGGCGGGATGGAACTGCTGCGCGCCCTTGGCGGGCTGGTGGTCAAAGGCGCCAAGGAGTTTCCCGGCCAGGTTGCGGCAAAGGCCCATGAACTGGTCAGTGCCGGCGGAGGCAAGATCGACGCGGCCATCTGCGCCGCGGTCCGCAAGCACCTCGACGAGTGTGCCCAATGCCGCTCCCATGCCGCCAAGGCGATTGGCAAGGCGGCGAGGAAGACCGCCCCGGCCGGCAAGGCAAAACCGGCCAAGGCCGCGGTCCATCCCAAAAAACGCATCCGGCGGCGCGAGCGCCAACTGTAATCGCATGGTTCATCTCCCGCTTTAGACGTGAGCATTAGACACCGCACACGGGCCTGGCTCCAGAAGAGTCATCCCATCGGGCATGGTCCACCCTCCGGCGGCGACGGTGCGTGTCTGACGAATGGAACAACGGTTCACAGGAACATTATTACCGGGATGGCTGGGTGCCAGTCGCAGCCGGCCTCGACGGCTTGGTTGCGGGGATGGCGGGCTTGGTCGCGGGAGGATTCCCTCGAGGGTCCTTATTGGCCGGCGGCGTGGCTGCGTCATATCCGCAAGCTGTGGCAAGGACCTTGGTCCCGGCGGCACTTGCCGCCCAGCGCGCGAAATCCTTTGTGGTCTGCGTTGCCGACGGGTGCAGGTGCAATAAGACCGGGGAGCCCAGGGGATATTCCCTTTGTGTCACGGGCTCCAGCCTGGGAGCCACATAAGGGGCGCCGAGCTTCTCCGCCAGGCGCAAGGCGCGAACTTCCTTGGGCAATCGGCCGGCAAACGTGATGAAGCCGATGCCGTTGCGGTCGCGAGCCACTTCGTCGATGACCTCCTGTGCGTCGGCGCAGAGGGCGAGATTATCGCGGAAGATATCGAAGCCGCCGTAGCGCACGCCCGGGCTGCCCGGCTCTGACCGATTGCTGAACCGCATCACGCGATCGCGCAGGATCAGCCGGCTGGTTGATTCCTCGTGCTCGCCGTAACAGGTCACCAATCCCCCTTTGCCTCCCATGTCCTTCCACGTCATTCCGGGCCCGGTCTTGCCGGCAAGCAGCTTTTGAATCTGCTCAAGGTTCAACCCTGTAAGCGTGTTGGACGAATGGACGATCGCGATCACTTTGACCTGCCCGATTTCCAGCTTCTCCCACTTGATGAAGTTGCCGTCCGGCGACTGTTGGGCTATTATGGTGGTCGCCCCGTCGAACAGGGGCCCGACGCTCAGCAGCGCCTCGCTCTGCCCGCGGCCGAAAGCCTCGGCAATTTCCCAGTCCCCGCGACATACCACGCGGAGCTTGTCCTTGGGCCGTTTCTCCTCGTTGTAGGCCTTTGTCAGGGCGTCGAGTATGGGCTTGGCAAGCAGCCTGTCGCCGCCGATTACCGCCGCCTGGATGCTCCAGCCGGCAAGGGCGACACTCGCCGCCATCACAAGTGCGATCCACCGCAGCCGTGGACTGATATGCATGTGTCTCATCATGGCCTCGCTTTCTTGGCTGCCGGGGCCGCGGGACGGGCGCCGATCTTTCTTCGCGCCTGGTCAACGATCGAGCCCAGGGCGTCGATGGGGACCTTGGAGGAGCTTATCTGGGGAAACTCCGAGGCCGTCTTCTCATATGTGCTCACCATGTCCTGCCAGCGCTGGGCCTGGTTCAGCACCAGCACCTGGCAGATTCGCGACAACAGCCTCACGGCGTCTGTGGCGTTGCGATTGGCGGCCATGGCGGCATATATCTCGATGGCCTGGTCGAACTTTCCCTCTTCGGCGTAGACCCGGGCCCGCCACAGCGGTATCGCCAGCCGGTCCTGTTTCTTGAGGTCGTCGCTCATCCGCCAGTTGGCCTCGTCGGCCTCACGGCGAGCTATCCTGTCCATGGCCGCGCTCCACTGGCGGTGAATTACGTGGAAAGCGGCGTCCCGTTTCCAGAGGTTATCCTGCTTGCCCAACCAGTTATCGCGCCACTGCCGGGTGGACTTGACGGTCTTGAAGCATGCGTCCAAGGACGGCAATTGGGCGGCGTTAAGCCGCAACAGGCCGGCAGTCGTGGCCAGCCACAGGTCGCCGCCGGCGTCGGTGTAGAGCGACCGGATAGTCGAGCGTTCCGGGGCGCGGTAGAAGGCCCACTGGTCCCTGGCGGCCCAGTCATTTGAGCCCGGCGGCGCCGGCTTGTAAAGCGCCACCACGTTCTCGCTGAACTCCGAGCCCAGTATCATCACCAGGCGTCCCTGCCAGGAAGCCGCAAGGCGGCTGCTGGTTACCGGCCAGTCGCACGTCGCGTCCATGGCGGCCTGTTTCCAGAACAGTGAGCCGAAGAACACGACCATGTGTTTGGCGTCGCTGCCCGGCAGGTAGGGCCACTGCGTCGTCTTGCCTATGGTTTGGCCCAGCGGCTTGAGCGTCTTGGGCGACAACTCGGTCAGGGCCCCGCCGTCGACCCGCCAGGTCCTGCCATCGACGGATACGGTTGAATCCTGCCACTCGAGGACGTCTCTGGCGGCCACGCCCTCGATGTCGATGCCCTCCATCAGCGAGGACAATCGAATGGCGTAGTATGCCCTTCGAACGGGATCGGCCTTGATTGCGTTCTTGAGTTGTTCATATCCGCCGCGAAAGAGGATCTTGACGGTCCCACCGTCGGGGTCGATCGTCCAGAGCACGGTGTCTCCGCCGGAGAAGCGCCTTTGCCCCGGTGGGCCGGCCTGTTCCTTCCGGGAATCGTAGCCCATGGCGACCAACGTCTTCTTGCCTTCCAGTTCGCATTCACACATGGAGTTGATCGCCTCGACGGGCAGCCCTTCGCGCGCGGTCAGCCACTTGCCGATCCACGCGTTGCCTGTCCGCGTGAACCTGACGATGCCGTTAGCGGCCGTGCCCAGGAACAAATCCACCTGCCCGTTGCGGCGCAATACCTGCCGGCATGTGATCGCCGGGCGGACGGCCTTGCCGTTGCATGGCGGCCAGGGCACTTCCCTTGGCAGTACATTTGCCGGCACGGCCTTGGCGCCGAGCCAATGCTCATTGCCGACGGGTTTGCGCGCCTCGGGCGACTCGGGCGGGGAATCGAAAAGCCAAAGCTGGCCTTCCTTGGCGTTAGACCGGTCGATTCCGGGCGAGACGATCCACACCTGCTTGTCGATGCAGGCCAGTATGTCCGCGGGCTTGGCGCCCCACGCGACCGCCTCGCCGGCCTGCCTGGGCAGCGTCATCTTGCTGACCGGCAGGGCGGGGCCGCTCGGCCCCATGTCAAGGAATGCCGGCCAGAACAGGTTGACGGCGTATTCGAAGTCATTCTGCTGCACCTGCCTGGCCAAGCCTCCGGCATGATCGGGCCGCCACGTGGACCATTCCGGGTCGCCCGCCGCCCGAAGGGTGTGAGGAAGCAGCGGCGTGTTCCCGTACCGCCAGACCTGCTTGAAGGACTCGTCGTGTTTCTCCGCGAGGCGCTGGTAGGCCTCGCGGGCCTTGCGCCAGTCCTTGTAGCGGATCTGAAAGAACACCTCGATCACATCCCACGGCGGCACCTCGCCGCGAATGTTCTCAATCCTTGTCTTCCAGAACGTCCGCCATCGCCCGTACTCTTCGTCCAGCCGGTCGGGCGGGCAGTTCATTATCAGGTCCAGCCGCAGCATCCATGAACAGGCCCACAGGTTGCCGAAACCCGGGTTTGACGGCCTCTTGCCCGCCGCCCCGGCGGCATCGCGCTCCAGCCAGGCCGGCAGGTACAACGACGCGTATCGATAGAGCTCCTGATTCTGCCTGGACGAAAGCGCCAGGCCGCGGCGCCGCGAAACGATCGTCTCGCAGCGGAAGGCGGCCATGGCAATGCGGTCCACAACTTCCTGGCGGCGGTCCTTCTTCATTTGCCGGCCGAAACGATCCAGGTACCGCTGGCACTCCGCAATGATGCGGTCCTGGCACTGCTGACTGTCAGCCAGGCCGGCTACGGCATAAGGCGCGTCGATATTCATCGCCGCTTCGTAGGCGGCCTCCTCGTTTGTCGGGTCCAGATGGGCGGCCCGGAGGGCATGACCGACCAGTCTGTTTCGCCGCTGGGCCTCCAGGCCGCCGTCAGAGAACCGCACGCCCTGCCAACTCCTGGCCAGGGCGAGCTCCTGCTGGGCCATCTGACGGGCCGCGTCCTCACTGTCCGCCGTCGGCGCCGCGGGCAGGCCGCCGCGACCCTTGCGCACCCACTCCATCGCCTTGGCGCGAAGGGCATCCCACTGCCCGGCGAGGCCCTGCAACGACGTCGAATTCCCGCCGCCCGTGCCCGTCCGCCAGGCGAGTTTCAGCGTCAGCGGCGTCTTGTCGTACGCAAGGCCGTCGGTCACCTGTTCGTGCAGTTCGCACTCCAACCTGAAATTGGGGGCCGGCGCCAACCGGGCGGATGCGTCATCCCAGCGGCGGTCCGTCAACCCCATCAGCCGCAGCAGACGCTCTTCCTTGGTCGAGGCCGCATGGCGGGGCGTAAGCAGCACGCAGTGGCGGTCGCAGCCCGTCTCCACCCTGATGGCGTCCACGAGGTCGTCCACCATCCACTGGGACCTGCCCAGGTCGCTGAAAAGCTGCCCGGCGGCGATTTCCACCAGCGGCAGGCCCGCATTCCTGGCCAGTTGAGGCCTGATGTCCCGGCAAAACGTCGCCAGGGATTTCCCGGCCGCAAGCGCGCCGACCCACTGACCGTTCCTCCACGTTCCGGGTTCCATAAGCTCCGCCAGCTTCTGGCCTGTCTGGGCGGCAACCGCCTCGATGCGGATCGCGAGCTTCCCGCCATCCTTGCCGTCCTGCTGAATGGTTGAGCATATCAGCACGCCGGCCGACCAGAATTGGCGAAGGGGCTGGGCGACCTGGTCGGCAGTCAGCCTTGTTGTGGTACGGCCCCCGGCGAGCGAATCAGAGGCCCCGCCGGCAAGGGCCTTGTGCTCGCTGAGCACCTTGTCCAGCGCCTGGCGGTCAACGAGGACGAAGCCATTCTGCTTGGCCAGGCTCTCGGTCAATAGCGTGTCGATCGCGCCGGCAAGCGCCTTGCGCTGTTCGGCCGGCATGTCGGCCAGGACCTCCGGCTCGAGTATGGCAACGCATATCGGCCCGGCGGGGGCGGTTGCGGACAAGGATGCGGCAGGATTGCCTGTCGGCTGGGTCGTCGCGTTTTGGGTCCGGGACTTTGCGGGCACGGGTTCTGCCGGCAGCGCGCCGGCAGTCAGGAGCATCACGGTCGCGACCGTCGTTACGATGCGAACAATCATTTGGTCTCCTTTGTCGCCTGGCGGGCCGGGACGGTGGCGGCCGGGCCGGAGGCCGGCTGGGTGGCGGCCTGGTAACCGGCGTAGGGCAGGTCGCCCGGGCCGCGTCGGCCCTTGAGCCATTGGTACAGACTGTTGCGGCGAGGGTCCATTCGGAACAGTTCGCACATCTCTCGAACGGTCTGATCGCCGGCGAGCTTCCAGCGATCACACTTGGGGTCGAGCCAGCGCTGCTGCATGTCGGCCAGCAAGTCGATGTACTGCCGCTTCTCGCCCCGCCGCGCCATGTAGCGCAGGCGCAGGAAGTCGCTGTGCAGGGCTTGTGCGGGCAGGTTGTCGCAGGCGCGCGCGTACTCGTCGAGCGCGTCGTCGAACTCCCGCGGCGGGGCGACGGCGGCGTAGCGTTCCAGCGTCTGCACGTAGTCCTTTGCGAATTCGCCGCGGGACTTCATGCCGCCGTAACCTTCTTCATGCTGATCGCCTGCCCGCTGCACGGCCGTGGCAAGCAGGGAAAGGTGCTGCCGGCGGTACTGGCGCACAAGCTTCTCGTGGTCGATGCCAGTGGGAATGCCGATCGACTTCTCTGAGCGATAGACGGGGTCGCCGAGGTAGGCGGAAAGGTAAATGAGGCTGACCTGGCCTTCCTGGAAGGCCAGGCCGAGGTTCCCGGACCGTGGATACTGATCGATGAATTGCAGGCAGGCCTCGGCGCGGTCTCGGAAAGAGAGATAGCTGGAGGTCTTGCGTGCCAAAGCATGGATATTTTCAACCGCCGCGGCCTCGGCCGCGGGGTTTAGCTGCATCGCCCGCTCGAAGTGCCGGTCCATCTGGAGCGTCAGTTCGTCGAGCCTGGCCTTGTCCTCGGGCAGGTAGTCGTCGCGGTTGGCGGCACGGTAGCGCGTGTGCGCCTCGGCCTGGAACTTCTCCCACTGCTTCTTGACCGCCATGCCCCGCTCGTACTCCTGGCGGGCCTGCGTTTCGGCGGGGACTTCAGACGCCGGGGTTTTCTCGGCGGAGATGGCGGCGAGCCGCTCGGCAAGCCAGTCGGCCGCGGAGTCGCCATTTGGGGCGTCCAACTTGGCAATGCCCGACTGGCTCGTGCCTCGATAGATGTTGACGACGGTCCGGTCGCCGGCTTTGCCCAGCGTGACGACATAGTCGGCCGCGACAGCCGGTTGACTCGCGCTGCGGGAAAGGCCCATAAGCCGGAGCAGCACTTCCTGCTGTGCGGCCGGCACGTGGCTGTAGCGGGCGAAGAAGATTCCCCCCGAGTCGGCGAGTATTTCCTCGAGGGCTGTGCGAGTCTTGGCCAATGCCGCGTCGCCGGCCGTGGCGGCATCTTCCGTGAGCGTCCAGATGGGTCCCTTCCGCGCCCGGGCCAGGTTCGCCATCATGCCGGGCCACCACTTGGCGGCGAGGTCTTTCAGGGGCGGGTCGAACTCGGCCGGGCTGGCGGGGTCGATCGGCAACTCCAGCAGGCCGATGCAGCTTGCCGTGCCCGAGTGGAACGCCTCGACCCGCAGGTATGCCACCGTGTCGCGCGAGATGACGCGGCCAAAGACGATCACGTCCGCCGCGACGATGGGCGGGTTCTTGCCGGCGCCGCCGGCCAGGAGCTTGGTTGCCCGCTCGGCAAGCACGCGGCGAAGCTGTGCGCGATCCACCAGGGTCGCGCCGCCGGCCTGGGAAACCCCGGCCGAGATGTCGTCCTCGTATCGCGCCTGCACCGCCTTGTCGGCCAGGCGGAAGTAGGCGCTTAGCTGGTCGATCGGCAGCACGGCCACGGATGCGGCGTGTTTCTGGTCGGCGGAGGAGGCCAATGCCGGCCAGATCGTCTGTTGGGGTTTGCCCGGCGCTGGCGTCTCCGGCGTGATCCAGTTGGGGTTGAGCATGCTGCGCATGTCGGGGGCGAGGATGGCGGCGGCCACGTCCTTGGCGGCCGGTGACGCCTTTGCGGGCACCACCAGCAGCAGCGAGCAGTAGTAGGGGTAGGCGCCCGACATGACGTGCTCGGCTGTGGGCAGCACCCGCCGCCCGTCGCGAAGCCTTACCGGCAGGACCTTCGCGCCGCTGCCCCAGACACGGTCGTCGAGGCGTTGGAACGCCAGCAGATTGGCATCGGCGACGAGGCGGTCCAGCAGTTCGCCCGGCTGGGCCCAGGAGCCGCTCTGAGAACCTATACGGCGTAATGACCATAAGCCCTTTGGGGCCGGGCCGAGTATTTGCGTCGCCATCTGGTGGTTGAAAATGCCGTCCTGGACGTACTGTAGCTTTCGGCCGGCGAAGGGTTCGGCGGCGTCCTGCCCGACCGCCCAGCGGGTAAGCTGGAGCATCTGAGCGACCGACACTTCTTCCAGCCTGTTGGCGGGGCTGACCAACAGGGCCATCGCCATCCGGCCAAGCAGGTGCGTCTTGAGGTCGCCGGGCCGGTAGGCGTCGCTCATGGGCAGCAGCTTGCCCCGCTGCGCCTCGTAGCGGTACTGGTAAATGTCGTCGCCGCCATAGACGATGATCAGATCGGCCCGGCCCGCAACCAGTGCGGCACAGGACAGAATATGCCAGTTATCACCCCGCACGTCGACTTGCACGTTGGGGTGAGCGGCGCCGTATCGTCGGGCCACGTCATTCGTCCAACCCAAGGCCCATGTAGCGGTCAATACTCGGACGGTGGCGATGTCTGGGGCCGCGTCGCGCCCCTTGCCCTGGGCCAACGCGGGCAGAGCCGTCGCCAGAACCAAAAGGATCGCCAATGGGCTCCTGCATCGCATCGTTATCGTCTCCCTTGGGCCGTCGCCGGCGGCACCGTTATCCGAGCCAGCCTGTCGGTCACAATCCACAGCGCGCCGTCGGCATCGAAGAAGAGCTGTTGCACCTTGCCCCGCGGCACGATGTCGCCGTATTGCTTCTCGACTGCTATCACAGGCTTGCCGCCGCGGTGGCCTACCCCAGCAGCCGGCGCCGCCAGCGCCGCCGCCAATGTCAGCAGCCCGCCAACCATAGCGACATCATGCGCCCGCATAGTGGTCTTCATTCGTCACCCGCGTTGTCTCATCCCGTCGTTATGCCACAAACAATCATTCGGTCTCCCATGTCGCCTGGCGGGCCGGGGTGGCGGGGGCCTTGGTTGCCGGGTTTGCCGGCCTTGCCGGGCGAGTCGCCGGCTGGGACGATGGCTTTGTTTGCCTGGCCAGATCGCGAATCATCTTCTTGACCTCGCTTGGCGATATGCCTGCCTCCAGTGCTTCCTGGAGGCACTTCATGGCCTCGTCGGGCCGCCCGAGCAGCAGCGCCCGCGACGCCCGGCCAAGGGGCGTATCGGGGCATTCGACCCGCAAAGGCTCATCGCTTCTCGATGGCTGGTCCGTTGTCCATAGGTTCTTGGACAAGACAGAAACGCTGCTGCCTGTCATGTAGATGCTGTCCCCGCGCGGCTCCATGTGTATGAAGCCGCCATCGACGCGAACGGGCTTGGAGAAGCACGCGGATGCTGGTCGAAAAGCTGTAATGAAACACTGTGCCGAATCTTTTCGCAGATTGTCCGAGAATACGGCAGGCATCTTGGCCCAGAAGAACTCATACGGCGGGATTGTCTCGCCGCTCTTGCTGACCAACCATAGCAGTCCATCGTCCTGATCGTCGGCGACTACCTCCATGAGCGTGCATGGCGGCAACGCGCAATTTCCAGACACCCAGCCCCCAAGGCCATTCCACCAGAAGAACCCATCCGGCCTCCATGTCGCTTGAAGTTCGCCACGAGCGCCAAGCACCTGCAACCCCAGTTCACTGACCAGAAACAGCCGGTTTTTACACGAAGCAATCCGGCGTTTACTGCTGATGCCCGCATTCGAGCTGCGAGCTGGAGCCCAAAAAGAGCTTGGAACGGGGATGGCCAAACGTTGCTGCTTGCCGCTGACCAACGTCTTGCGTTGCCGACGCATCGGATCGAAGCTGATTAAGGCAGTGTTTTCGGCACGAAACACAAGCTCCTCTCCATTCAGGACGATCGTGCCCGAGACCCCGGCCAGTTTGTCGGCAGACAGATGGAGCTTTCCGTCGCCATATCGGCTGAGGAAGTCTCCGCCAGTGATCCAGACCGACTGCCGGTCTGCATCAAGCACCATATTGTCCACGCACTGGTTGAGAGAGGGTAATCCCTCCTTCGTCCCCAAGTCCCGCCACGACTTTACTGACAGGTCATAGATGTGGATTCCTGCTGTGCCTGTGGCGAAAAGCACCTCCTGGCCCAATTGCACCATGGTAATGACATGAGTATAATCCTGCTGATCGCGGCCTGGCTGTTTCATGGACTCTGGCGTGGGCACCGTCTCCCACTTTCCCGGCTCAGGCGAAAACAGCAACACGAGCTGGTTGTCCGAATTGAGCCCCTGCACCCACAGGCCCGCCTGCGTCAGGCGGATGGCGACGCTGTGCGACAGCCGTTGCGGCAGCATGACCGGCTCCGGCTTGGCAGTGCGGCAATCGAAGGTCGCCAAGCGATACTTGTCGGCGCTGAGGTAATACCCCCATAAGTCCGTCGCTTCCCCGTAGGCTTGGCCGTAGAGTTCGCGGGGATTGGGGGCGGGCTTGTCGGCGACCGCCCCAAGCCGGACCAGCAGCTTCGCCGATCGCTCGGCATCGAGATACTTGCCCAGGTCCAACGCGCGTCTCCTGGCGCTGTCAAAACTGCCGGCCGCACAGGTAACCGAGTTGAGTTCGAGCCGGCTGAAGTGATGAGACACGAAGCCATCGTAGTAATACTCCGCGGCCTTGTCGTATTGCTTCAGTTGCTCGCAGGCCACGGCAACGTTGAACGGAAGAACCGACAGATGCTGCTTGTTCTCGTAGAGTCTGTCCACCCAGGCATAGAATTCCAGCCGCCGCTGGGGGTGGGCGTCCCACCAGTCCGGGAAGTAATTGTCGGGGACGATTGCGTAGGGAGGCTTGACCGGGTCGAGGTGATGCTCCCATCGGACGAACTCGGCCATGACCGGAATGCACTTTTCGGGGGTCTCCTTATTCAGGAAAGACTCGTGGTTTAACAGGCAGCGCAGTGCGCTCCAGACGCGGTCCTTGTCGGTTCGAGGAAAGCTGAGGTACTTATGGAAGGCCTCGGCTGTAGCCTGCGAGGAACCTTCATGCGTGCCGCCCATGCCCCAGGTCTGGCGGGTCAGGGCGTCCATGGACTCTCCGAGCCAGTAGTACGCATCCTTGGCCGACGGATCGAGGTAGATCACCCGTTGGGCCAATTCGATCTGGCGGCGGTGGTCTTCCAGCGAGCTCGTGTAGCGCAGGTCCTTGAGTTCCGCCATCAGTCTCGCCGCCTCCAGCCGACGCGAGACCGGGTCGTCGGCCGTGGCGGTTGTGGCAGCGCTTCTCGCGCCCGCCTTTGCAGGCGGCAGGGCCGACCGCAATTCGCCGGTAAGTCTCTTCAGTTCGGCCAGCGTGAAGGTGAACGACGTATCCCTGCCGGACTCGCCACGGCGTTTCAGTCCCAGCGTCAATTTGATCGGCGTTTGCTCGAAAGCCACGTCGCCGGACGGCGATTCGACGAACGACGCCGTCACCACCAGGTCGGCTGCCTCGGCCAGCACGGCCGCGTCCGGACGCACCATTGCGGAAATGCCCAGCGTCGTTTCCTTGGCCAGTAGTCCGGGATTGCGGCGCCTCAGCAGCCGATAGCCGCGCGATTCCAGCAGGTCTTCCAGCAACCCCTCAAGCGAACCCTCCAGGAAGTCCAGCCGACTGGACCGGCTGCTGTTGGCGACCGCCAGGACGGTGGCGGTCGGCCGATCCCGACGTTGCTCATTCGCTCTTATGGCCGCGAGAGCGTCACGGGTTACGTCAGAGGCCCACTGCCCGATAGTTTTGGGATCGGTTACGGCGTCGTTGGTAAATGCCCTCTCCCACACCACGTTGCCGCTGCTGACTTCAATGCAAAGGATCGCCAATCTCAAGGCCGAGACGTTGCGCTGCGCCTGGACATATATCAGATACCTGGCCCCCAGCATGGAGCCCTGTTTGACCGGTTGTTGGACGAGGCCGGTCAGGCTGATGTGATGCTCAGCCAGCAGCTTCTGGATATGGTCGCGATCCAGAACCTTCAGGCCGGCGGTCGCTTCCATCGCCTTGGTCAACTCGCCCATCGCCATGTCGGCTTCGCCTTGTCCGGCCGGCGAGGTGGCGTTCAGCACAGCCAGCGAGATGGCTGATTCAGCGGAGGCCGCCGGCGCAGTCGGCGTGTTCTCCTCTTCACCCCAGGCCGCGGCAGGAATAGAAGGGCTCAGCGCGGCCGCCAGAGCCACCCAGGCTATAACGAAATGACGACGAGGCGCCACAAGCGGCCCCCACGCATGTTCACGTTTCACACAGGTGCGTCTTGGCGGGCAGTTCATTGTCGTTGTTTCCCCGGTCGCAGCTTCAGCCCTTCTTGCGGCCATTGGCGGGATTCTTGGCTGCGCCCGGATTGATCGCCTTGTCGATCTTCGCCGAAAGGTCGGCGATTTCCCTTTCAAAATCCTCGCTCAGCGCGGGGAACGTGTTGCGGATGAGCTTGACCGTAGCGGCGGCGTCCGGCCATTTCTTCTCGTGTATCTCCATGTGCAGCCGCATGTACATGCCGGTGAACCTGGCAGCCGGGTCGGCCATCTCCTCCAGGCGCGTGTAGTATCCTTTGGCGGCCTGGATATCATTGAGTCCCCACGAGTCGTTGACCATGCCGGCCAGCAGGATGGCGTGCGGATCGTCGGGTTTGGCTTTGAGATGCGGGTCCAGCACGTCCTTGGCCTGGGCGAACTTCCGCAGGGCCATCAACTCGCGTGCCTGTGGCACGGGGGGGATCTTGGCGATGGCGGCGTCGCGGAGTCTGACGTAATCTTCCGTATTGACCGCCCGCCCGCCCGCGCGGGCCGCGGCCATGTACTTCTGGCGGTCGATGAACCACATGAATCGGCGCGCCCCGACCCACAATCCGCCCGACGTTGCAAGGCAATACCCCGGAGAAGACCCCGGCATGAGCGGGCCATACCACGTCTTGGACTGGGGATCGTACAGTACCTCACTGCCGGCGAACCAGAGGTAGCGCCCGTCGCCGACCATGTATCCAGAGGTTGGCGTGTCGCTGGGCACGTCCATGCGGGTCAGCAGCCAGTGATCTACGAACCCCGGCAGGACCCAAGAGCGGGCTTTGGGGATGCGGCTGGTGACCTTGCCGGCCTGATTGAGCTGCATGATGTCCGTACCCGTGGCCGTAAAGAGGGCCTCGCCGACACGAGCACAATAGTAGTTCTCTGCTCTCGGGCTGAAAGTGGTCTTCGGCTTTGCCCCCAGCAGGTCCTCCGCGATGAATTGGTCGCCCACCCCGTAGAGCTTTCCGTCATATTCCCACACGTCCAGCAGGATATTGTGCGGGTATATTCCGGCTTCTCTATCAGTCTTCCGCAAGACGCGAATCTCGCCGGACTTGATCGCATAGGTGAAGTAGAAGCTGACATAGCCGCCATTGACTATGTCCCGGCCGGTGCAGAACAGCGTGCCGTCCTCCCGTGGGTGCATCGAGTACACGCCCCAGCACGGCAGACCGGCGGCAGGGTCGACAATCTGCCAATGCTTCTTGCCGACATCGAAGATCAGCAGGCCCGAGTACATCGTGCCGATAAGGAGCTTGCCGTCAATGAAGCGGGCACACAGCGCCTGGAGATGCTGATTCACTGACTGCTGAGGCAACGTTTCCAGCGTGTCCCAGCCGACGTTCCGTTCGGCTGATCCGCTGGTGCGTTCCTTCATCACCATGTTGCCCTTGGGGCGCCCGGCCTCGTCGAGCGGAATCCGCACGAGCTCCTGGCTGACCCCACGACCAACTCTTCCCCGGAGGGTGTGCCAGTCGATGGTATTGCCGTTTTTCCAGGTAAGCGCGTACAGGTAGCCTCCGCCCTCGCATAAGGGCGACAACGGCAGGGGCCAGTTGTTGGTCGGCGCGTACACGATCTCGATGGGCTTGTAGGGGTGATCTCTCAAGTCGTAAACGCCGTATTGAGACCCGGCAAGGTTGCCGAACGAGATCGCCCAAACGGGCGTCTGTTTTGCCTTGACCCATGCGTCAAACTCCGCAAGGGCGGCGGCGTCGTCAAGTTTTACAAGCACCTGCCGCATTATCCTTACCAGATCCGGACGTTGCGAACGTTCCTCGGCCGGGGCCCGTGGGTCGTCCAACAGGCCGCGGACGAAGGCCAGCAGTTCCAGGGCCCGCTTGGGGCGGTCATCCTCGGCCGACATTTGCGCGGCTATGAGATGAATCCAGTGGTGATGGAAGATGGTGTTGGATCGCGAGATGGGCGCGACTTTTTCTATTCTCGCAAGTTGCCCGCGGACACCGGCGAGGATGCCGTCGATCCACGCCTCGCGCTGGGCGATCGACACGTCGGCCTGGCGCATGCCGCGGTAGACGACGAGCAGGAAGCGAGGGCAGGCGCGACTTAATCGGCGTGGATCGCCGCGGGTGCTCAGGTCCACCATGTGCTTCATGGCGTCCAGAAGCACACGCAGGTCCGGCGTGATCGCCGACTGTTTGCCTTCCCAAAGGTTCATCAGCGGCGTCATTCGGACGCAATCCCAGGAGTAGTCCTGAACCCCCGCATTGCGTTCCGCGTTCTGGGGGAACAGGTCGTTGTAGCGTTCGGCCGCAAAGAGAAGTTCGTGGACCTCCCGGCTGCCGCTGTATTTGGTGAACTCATGCCCATAGTACTGCCACAACCAACTGACCCGCATGAATGCGGCCTCCTCGCACAACGGGTCCAGCTTCAGGGCCGCCTCGATGCGGTCGAGCTTGGCGCGGACGAGTTGCTCATGCGGCAGGTCGGGCTTGACGTTGTCCACAGCTTTGAGTTCGACCAGTGCCTGCTTTCGCCGCGAAGCCAGATCGTCGAGCATCTTCGAGCCGATGCCGGCGTCGGCCTTGTCCAGTTGGCCGGTCAGTGCCTGCCAGGCCTGTTTGGCCAGTTGATCGTAATCGCGGACCGCGCCCTTGGCGGTCGTCCATTTGTCCGACGCCTGGCCGGCCCGGACCAGGCGGAAACTGACCTCGATCGGCGTGTCCTCGAACGCCTTGCCGATCGCGTCGGACTCGGCGATCCGCAGTTCCAGCGTCGCGTCGGCCTGTGGGGCAAACTGCCGCCCGCCCGCCAGGCGGGAAAAGCCAAGCATCAGCAGCAGCGATTCTTCCTGCGCGCTGGCGGCCTCGAGATGCTGCACGAGCATGATCCCCCCGGACTGGCCGAGCGCGTCGATGAACAGCTTCTCCAGCCGCAGGCCCAGCGGGCCCATGCGGGTCTGGTTGCTCTCGACGCCGGCAAGGCGAAGCTTCCATCGCGGTGTGCCGGTTGGCCCGGCCTTGACCAGCCTGGCCGGGATTTCCGCGGCCACTTCCGCAATCCGCGGATCCGCCGCCGGCCAGTCCATCGTCCAGGCGCCCAGCGGGTTGCCCGTGGACAGGTCCACCAGCGTCAAGGACGCGTGGGGCACAAGCTCGTCGCCGTCCACCTTCAGACGCACCATTGCGTCGAAGCTCAGCGCGGGGCGGGTCTGTTCCGGCGACAGTTTCCGCTCCTGGATCAGCCGATCCAACTCGCCGCGGTTGACCACACGCAACTTGCCCGTGCGGGCAAGGTCCTCCTCCAGCCGGTCGCAGACAAGCTGCGCACTTTCATGCAGGGCCGTCGTGGAGATCACAGGCAACTGGGGCCCGAGAACCACGATGACGGGGGCGTCGGCAGGGGGCTTGGGCAGCGGCCGGGCCGGGCTCGGCTTGGGCCTCGACGCCGGTCCTGGCCCTTCAGGGCCCCGGGCTGCTGTAGACTCCAATACGCGCGGGTCGGCCTTTGCGCTGGGGTTGTGTGCAAAGCCGATCTTGTTCCAATAGACCTTGGGAGTGTACGGCTTGGCCCAATCCGGCGCGGCCATCGCATGCTGGACCCAGTGGAACTCATGGGCCCGCTCGAGGAGAAGCTTCGGCAGCGGGGCCAGACCATCCGGCGCAGAGCCGCCATACTCCCTGTATGTGCTTGTATACGGCGGGCGCACGTCCCGCCGCCCACCGGCTGAGTATGCCGCCACGTCGAACTTGAAGGCGGCGAACTTATCTGCCGGTGAGATCGTGCCCCGGCAGGCAAAGATATAGACCATGCGCCTGGCCAGGCAGACCTGCGTCAGCTTGGGCAGGCCGGCGGCATCGGACTGTTGGTGGGCCCACACGTGCCGCAGCAGCGTCTGGCCGACGACGCGCGCGCCGGCAGTCTGGCTTGTGGCAATGCCTGCCGGAAAGACATCTCCGGCCGTATTGAGATACGATTGATAGCTGCACTTCGGCAGATATTCGGCCGCCCAGGTCTCGCCCGGCACCTCGCGGATGCGAAGCAGGGCCAAGCGAAGCCCGTCGCGGCTGTCGCCGTTCTTCTCCAGCCAGGCCAGGACCGTGTTGGGGTCGGCGGCTGTCAGGACCGCCGTCGCCCGGGCGTCCAACGGGTCCTTGCGGAAGTCCTGCCAGGCCTGTGGGACCAGTTGCTCCGCGTGTCTGGCATACAGCGCCAGCAACTGCTTGCCGAGGTCGCTCGTGCGATATGCGGCGTCGAGGGCCTCAACAACGTCCGCGGCTGCCTCGCGAACTTCGATGTCGGTTTCTTTGGCCACATCCGCGGAGATTCGGTCCTGCATGCCGGCTGCCCCGGCGATCAATTGCCGCCCAGCCGATGCGCGCGACACGCTATTCCGCAGGGCTTTCAGCAGTGAATCGGCCGCCGTGGCTGACAGCGACGGTTGGAATAACTTGCTCTCCAGGGCGTGCATCCTGGCCTGGTCGGGGCCATTGTCCCCTGCCGGGCCAGACGCCGCCCATGTCGCACTGGCCAGGCTCACCCATGTGATTGCGGCCGCACAAATCCAGGCACGTTGCCGCCAACTCATTTCTTCTCTTCCTGCGCCTTGGCGTGCTGGATGATCACCGCGTCGAGGGCGTTTGTGCCGGCGTCTTCGAGGGCTGCCTTGGCGGCCAGGGCCTCGACAAGGTCCACGCGGGCCGCGACGCCGCGGTCGGTGATGGTGACGGCCCGGCCGGGCACGGCGATCAGGCGCAGCTCCACGCGGGCGCGGCAGCTTATCATGCCCTGCATCTCGGCCGCGTAGGCGCTTGTGCCCTCGCCCTCAAGCAGGAAGTCCACCTTTCGCTCGCCGT
>Ga0315279_10004244_pt1 | contig 19348 bp, 20 predicted proteins | sample YL17G06_20_MG_FD_203694 | JGI IMG/M metagenome (GOLD analysis project Ga0315279, IMG submission 203694) | Sediment microbial communities from Yellowstone Lake, YNP, Wyoming, USA - YL17G06_20 | ecosystem: Environmental > Aquatic > Freshwater > Lake > Sediment | place: USA: Wyoming | collected... | reverse complement strand
TTAAAGATTTTGATAATGACCTTATGAGTTACAATGTGACCACAGAACCTGACATCGGGTCAGGCAGCGGTGGCTTGAAACCTGATGGAACCTACTCGGTTCCTATCAGTGGTTTGGAAAGCCTCACCCAGTACACCTGGCATATTCAGGTGACTGATGGGAAAGATACTACAGAAAAAACCATGACGTTTACCACAGAGGCGATAGCACCAATTATCTCAAATCCATCACCAGCCGATGGTGAACGGGACGTCCCTATGGACCTTCCACAGCTACAGTTTACGCTGAAAGATTACCAGGGGGATGCAATGGAATACACTGTGCAGACATCACCAAACATCGGCTCCGACCATAAAGTTGGTGTTCATGATGGAACCTATACGGTTCCGGTAAGTGGTCTAACGTATGGCGCTGCATATCGCTGGTTTGTGAACGTCACCGATGGAACACATTGGACACGAAAGGTCTTCAGCTTCGAAACCGGGTATCCCTCCCAGTTTAACCCGTTTGAGTTCGGATGGCAGTACCGAAAACAAATCACAATTGATCATACGCAAGTTACCGATGATTTAGATAACTTCCCTGTGCTCATTAGTACGACTGAACCGGATCTTATGAAAGCACAAGATGATGGAGGCGACATCTTGTTCATGAACGGTGCAGGGGTTGCGGTAAAACAACGCCATGAGATTGAAACCTTTGATATATCCTCTGGAAAGCTTGTCGCTTGGGTGAACGTCACCGATCTTTCTTCAAATGAAGATACAGTTTTCTATATGTACTATGGCAATCCAGATTGCATTAACCAAGAATATCCTGAAAAAACCTGGGATTCCCACTACAAAGCAGTCTGGCACATGAATGATGAAACACCAATAACAATTGCAGACAGTACCTCATATGGAATTTCAGGAACGAAAAAAGCTGTAAACATGCCTATCGAATCGGATGGAAATATAGGAAAAGGTCAGCGATTCGAACGTACAGAAACCCTTTGGCAATACATCACAATGGGCGATGTTAGTACGTTATGTTTTTCAGGAGATTTTACCATCTCTGCATGGATATATCCTTTCACCACGCAAGACATGAAAGTAGCTGGAAAACATCAAGAGATTTCAGGTAATTATAAAGGGTACTCATTAAATTGGAACATCAACCCCCCTACAACAAAGATGTCTCTACGAGTCGATGGTGGCGGATTTCATTATCAATATATTTATGCAAATGAGGCAAAACCGCCAAACAGTTGGTACTATATGACAGGTATAAAACAATCAGGAACAAACTATCTCTATATTAATAATATACAACAATCGGCAACAGGAACGCAAACATTGTTAAATTCAAACTACCCGTTCTGTATTGGTGCATGGAGAACCGAAGCTGCATCTGCAAATTTCAATGGAATTATCGATGAAGTCCGTGTCTCTGATATTGGACGGTCTTCTGCTTGGATAGAAACAGAATACAACAACATGAATAACCCTGTCTTGTTCTTCTCTATTGGACCGGAAGTACCAGGACCGTAATATTCTATCACGTACGTAAACAAATACAAAACACCTTTGGAAAAAAGGAATTATTTTATTTAATATTTATTATAAATAAATCTATTCTTTTCTAAAATGATATCCTATCGAACAGACACGCTTTTTCTCTTGTGTTACCCGGCTTATCCGATGACTTGGACGACATGTTCGTTGACGACAAGGAATTCCACGAGTTCCTGTGATTTTTTCAGTTCATTGAGCAGGTTGGAGCTGATCGAGTGTTTAAACCGTGAGAGAACACGGCTTCCACTCGGTCCCCAGCTGCCGATCTCCACATATTCGTTGTCGAAATCCTTGATGCCACCGAGAATGGTGAACGATTCGGTCACCATGCGGAATGAGCAGGTGGAACATTCAACGACAGTCCTGTAAGGGGTGTAAGCGTTATCTGTGTCGTAGATGGGTTCGACCTGAACCACGGTTAAAAATCCTTTACATTGAGGACAAGTCATACTTCGCTGAGCGGTTTGTCCCCAAATGTCCTCTGCGACACTTGTTTTTTTATAACTCATCTCTCCGGACTCCATTCCTTCTTATTCTCCAGTCTTTAATATTATACACGCTTCTTCCATATATAGTTTTGGTTTGAATTAGGAAAAAATAGCCAAAAAAACTATAGTAATAAACAGCGATACTGGGAAGAAAATGTACTAAAGGTAGAGCTATGAAAAGGATCACTTTTCTTACGGATTTCGGCACCAAAGACGGGTATGTTGCGCAGATGAAGGGAGTCGCATCAAGTATTACCGATGCTCGACTTCTGGACATCACTCACGAGGTTGCACCCCATAATATCAGAGAAGGCGCGTTTATATTGTGGGCGACTGCCCCGTTTTTCCCAGTGGGAACCGTTCATGTCGTGGTTGTTGACCCCGGTGTTGGGATGGAGCGGAAAGGGTTGATTATTACGACAAAAAAACAGATCCTTGTTGGTCCGGATAACGGAATACTCTTGCCAACAGCGCATCTCCTGGGAGACTTTGTTGTCTATGAGATCACCAACCCAAAATACATGATCCATCCATTGTCCCGTACATTCCATGGCCGTGATATCTTTGCACCAGTCGCTGCCTATATCGCAAAAGGGATACCGTTTGGTGAGATTGGTATGAAGACCACGAACTTTGTTGATCTGCAGTTCAGTCTCGGGGAGCATCGAGGCGACCGGATTGTTGGGAAAGTCATGTATGTTGATCGTTTTGGAAACTTGATTACGAACATCCCTAGTGACATCTTGCCGAAGGATGTTGAGCAGAAAAAAATCACGGTTATCTCTGGTGGCCATCAATGGGAACACCTGCCGTTTGTTTCCTCGTACGGTTTCGCAAAACCTGGTGAAGCTCTTCTCACCATCGGCAGCAATCATTTCCTTGAGATCAGTGTCAACCAGGGGAACGCAGCGCAAACCCTGATGATAAAAGAAGACGCTGAGGTCCAGCTCCTTTTTAGTTAGAATGTTTTCCTTTTTGCTCTATCTAGTGTTGTATACGCGTTTTCCCCGATGTAGTAGAGAGGATGTATCTGATCTGTTCTGAGGAGTTCGTTTTTGAATGCGTCTTCATCAGCAGTGACTACAATAACCTCACCAACGAAAAGGGTATGATCGCCAAAGGGGACACTCTTCACTAGTTTGCATTCCAGGTGTGCGTACCCTTCTTTGATCAAGGGTGTCGATAGTTTCTTGGAAGGTGCAAGGGTAAGCCCGGTTTTGCAGAGTTTATCGGTTGATAGGCCAGAATGCGTTCCGCAGAACTGCGCTGCCTCAACCAAGGAGTATGGGATAAAGTTGATGATAAATTCCTTGCTTTTTTCTATCAGTGCATGGGAGTATCGTTTCGGGGCAATCGAAATCCCGTACAAGGGTGGTTTGCGTGAGATCGGGGTGTGCCAGGCAAGGGTGATTATGTTTGTTTTTCCTGTTTCATCACTGCAGGTGACTAAGATGGTTTGCATGGGGAACGCGTAATGGTAGTATTTTTCTATGTTTCCTTCAACTTTCATACAACTCTCCTCCTTAGTGTTCTGTTTTGAGGATTGCATCAAGGAGCCCATGGGCGTAGTTGATGCAGCCAAACGCGGTGAAGTAATCTTTTTTTCCTGCGTAATATTTTGTGTCTTGGTAGTATTGAGATGCGAGTTCGAGGATTTTTTTCTGACTGTCCGTGATTGTTTTTTCGTTTATTTGTTTGATGTTTTCCTCGAACATTACGATGTCTTTCTGCACTCTGGTTTTTTCATCCATGATTTCGATGTTTACGGGAGGTGATGAGGGGAAATAAATGTTTGCATCGCGTCTAATTTTATCGTTTTTTAACCGATAAAATGTTTTGTCGGGTGGGAAACGACAAAATGGAAAGGTATTTAAACCCACAAAACAACATTTTTTATTAATAATATTACATAAAAATGGTGCACTTTAATGAAAAGAACCCGCTCACCTATCGACAAAAACATCGAGACCGCAGTCCACGAATTACTGGACTCCAGGGCAGAGTCTCGTATCTATGTTTATTTACTCAGAAAAAACGGGGCACGCAGCGATGATATCATTAATGGCACCAAACTGCACCCTAGCACTGTCCGGGAGCTTCTTTCAAAGATGTACACACAAAAAGTCATCTACCGACAAAAAATCAAAACAGAGAGTATTGGAAAAAACCCGTATCTCTACTGTGCTGTTTCTCCTATTATTTTGCTACAACGTCGAGTGAAAATCATCGAATCACGACTTAATAAGATTGCAAACCTGACCGGTAAAACGAATGGAAACAAGTACGTACAAATCACGATTGATCATCAGGGAGGTGAACCATGAAAATAGCACACTCCCTCGCAAAAATCCTGGTGAAACGACCAAAAACAGTTCTCCTCGTCTACACGATTATTACCATCATCATAGGTCTGCAGGTTCGCAATGTGTACATGCAGTCTGATCTGACAACATTTTTACCTCAAAATGATCCGACATTACTGTTGTGGAATAAAATTAATCAAGAATTCCAGATAGGATCCACTATCATCATTTATGTTGAAGCAGATGACATACGTGACTCATACGTCCTACGGGAAATGGACCGAGTGAGCACCAAGCTCAATACCTATGAACTTGATAAAGGACATACCGATGGCGTGTTTTCGATCAGCAGCATCGCTCAACTTATCAAAGAAGAAAACGCAAAACCAGCTCTTCTCGAGGGTCTTGGAGGGACAGGGAAATACGAAATCCCTGATGATCCCACGTTAATCACCACATACCTGGCGCGCATCCAATCAATGGAGGGCGTCCTCTTCCTAAATACCTACAAAGTAGCGGTGATTATCTTCCAACTCGCAGACAATGCTGACTATACTGAAATCCTAAAAAACGTGAAAATCGCAATAGAAAAAGATGCGCGTTACTCTGACATGACCGTAACTGGTGGCATCGCGATGCAAGAGGCGATGAAAGAACAAACCTTCCAGTCCCTGAAAATCGTGTTACCCTTAGCAGCAATATCTGTTGCCCTTGTTCTGTTCTTCTTCCATAGAACCCTTAAGGGACTTATCATTGGATTCCTGCCGCTTGGGTACGCGATCCTACTCACCTTTGGTGTTCTTGGAATCGTACAGCCTGAGTTAACAATCCTTTCTATCGCAGTTGCCGCCCTCCTTTTAGGACTCGGGGTGGATTATTCTATTTATCTAGCGAATCGATTTGCTGAAGAACATACCGTGGAAGATAAAGTCGAGCGAGTGGAACGGACGCTGGGACATACTGGAAAAGCAGTGTTTATGTGTGCGTTTACTACGATTATCGGTTTCGGCTCACTGATGACATCAAATATGCCGCCGATGGTCACCTTTGGTTTCGGGTGCGCTTTAGGTATTACATTTGCGTTTATTTCAGCAACCATTCTTGTCCCCTGTCTCTGTCTGGTGCTTAAGTTTGAGAAACATGAGACGAATCATCAATGGAAACGCTTTGCCAGCTTCCTTGTTGAGAACAGAAAGAGGCTGTTTGCCGTGGCCTGTTTCTTTGTTGTTCTTTCATTGGTTGTTCTTCCTCAAGTAAAGACCGACGTGAATTTCCTTGAGATGGCGCCAGAAGGAATCCCTGAGGTTGAAAAACTCCTGGAATATTCAAAGAACTTTGGTGGCGGTACGAATTTCAACGCATTGCTTATTGAAACAGACAGTCAGGGTCTTACTTATCCAGAAGTCATTGAAGCGATCTACAATATGGAAGTAGAGATCAGAAATGCCGGTGGTTCTGCGTATTCAATTGCTGATGAAATCAAGAAGATAAACGACGTGTTAGAACGCAGTAAAATCATTGAAAAAATCGCAGAACTTGCAGGTGTCAATAAGGTCATTTTAGATAAAATCGCGAAGAAAGGGCTTGTAGATGATCAGTATTCAAAAACAATTATTGTTGTATCTTTCCCAGCAGGAATAAGCGTTCAAACATTAGAAAAGATTGTTAACAGAGTAAACGACATTGCACAGAACGCAATAATCCCGCAGAACGGACGTGTCTCTCTCCTCGCTGGTCAGGACGTTGTCAGTATTGAGATCAATAAACAGATCATGAGTTCACAAGCGACCTCTCTTTTGATTGCTTTGTTGTTGGTTCTCGCATGTTTGATCATTGGGTTTAATTCTATTGGAATTGGATTCTTGGCACTTATACCTGTCCTGGTGGTACTAGCATGGGAGCCGGGTGCTTTAGTAATGTTTGATATACCACTCTCCATCGTCAATATCACGGTAGCTTCGATAATGATTGGTACCGGGATAGATTATAGTATCCAGACGACACAGCGTGTACGAGAAGAAATAGCAAAAGGAGTATCAAAAACCGAGGCGGTAAAAACCACGATTGAAACCACTGGATGGTCACTGGTAGGAGCGGCAACCACAACCATTGTTGCATTGCTATCAACCTTTGCTGTTGCTATCCCTTCACTCCATCAATTTAGTATCGTTGTAATCACACTGATCGGCTTTTCCTTTGTTGCAAGCCTTTGTGTGTTACCCACCTTGTTAACCTCACGTTTTATCAAATAATAGGGGTTTCTATGTGGAGTTATTCAAAACCCTAATAATAATTCCTGGAATAATAAATTTTATGCTAATGCCACAAAAATTATTTTCTTTTTGTATTATAATAACATTAACTGGATAATAAAATGAAGTAATAAACCACCACAATAACAGATCAATGTCAATACAAACCTTGCAAATGGAATGTTTTCCCAAATTTCAACCAGCTTACCCATTTCATCACACAATCCATCTTATCATATTCTACGTACTCAATTTATTCTTAATTTCTTCTTCGAATAATTATATGCTTTCTTACTAACAGTAAAAAAATAATACTAAATAGTTAATAAAATATTTCCTAGTAATATTACAAAAAAACAAAAAATCTTAATATATCATTAGGTTTCAAGCATACATGAAAGAAGAATTAGACGCATATGATAAAAAAATTTTATTCGAACTTGATATCAATTCAAGAACATCGGCTTCTAAAATAGCAAAAAAATTAAAAATACCAAAAGAAACCGTTAATTATCGAATTAAACGATTAGAGAAAAATGGTTGGATCAATCGTCTCTATACCATATTTAACGCATCTCTCTTTGGATATTCATATTACCGGGTCTTTCTTAAATTTTACAAACTTACTGCATCTACAGAAACAGAAATAATCGATTATATAACAAACGATCCGACATGTGCCAATCTTAGAATAATTGAAGGCCAGTTTGATCTAGTGTTTTTAACTATTCAAAAAAATCCTGGTGATTTAAAAGGATTTCTGCAATGTTTTTTTAATATATTTGGAAAAAATGTAGAAGAAAAAAATGTTCTTATGATGATGAAAACACACAAATTAAACCAGAAATTCCTCCTTGAAGGAAAAACCATAAAAAAAACATTCAATCATGTAGATACTAAGGATTATACTCTAGATAAAATTGATTTAGGGATAATGAAATCGATCTCTACAGATGCACGAACAAAATTAAGCGATATTGCACAGTTTCTGCATGTTGATTCAAGATTAATTGAATATCATATAAAAAGAATGGAACGCTTGGGTATTATTGTCGCATATACAACAGATTTGAATCTCATACAGCTAAATCGAGAATTGATCCAAATTGATATCGCTCTTAAAGACCCCGGAGTAATCCCAGGTATCATCAATTTCTTTGATAAAACGAATACTTGTGTCTTTGTGCATGAAATGTTAGGAAAATATGATCTGTCAGTTGAAATTTACGTTGAGAAGGATGAAATGCTCCGGGATATATTAGAGAAATTTAAAGAAAAATTTTTAGAGAATTATGTATATTACGATGTGTCCCATGTTTACAAGGAATATGTTATAAATTGGTCACCGTTTCACGTCTAAATTGTTGATGTTCTTATGTTCGAGGAGTTATTAACGACGATAGAATTTCAGATGAGTCTGCTTCTTTTTGTAGCCTTAGCAGGATATCTTATTGCATCAAAAATCAATCAGTCTGCCATTGTGTGGGAGATATTACTAGGGATAGTAATAGGTCCAAGTTTGTTTGGATTAATTACCTACACAGAATCTGTACAAAGTTTTGCACAATTGGGTGCAGTGGTACTGTTATTTGTTGTGGGCCTTGAATTTGAACTAAAAGATATATTTAATGTTAAATATGGTATCATCGCCTTAATTGGTGTCTTAATTCCTTGGATTGGCGGGTATTTCCTCGCAATTTTGTTTGGTTTCGATTTCATTAGCTCAGTCTTTGTCGGCACCGCACTTACTGCGACAAGTGTAGCGATTACAGCAAACGTGTTAAAAGAAATGGGAAAATTACAGACCGATGCGGCAAAAGCAATCATCGGTGCAGCAGTTATTGATGATATAATAGGTTTGCTAGTGCTTTCAATTTCAATGCAGGTTGCGAATAAATCAGTGTCAATTTTTCCACTCGTTCTCGTTATCATAGGCGCGGCAGTTTTTATGATAGTGGGTGCGTATGTCGGCCATGTGTATCTTTCAAGACTTATAGAACGATTTGATACTACAAAACTCGCAAGAAAATTCCCTGAAACTGTATTTATTCTTGCGATGATGATCGCTTTTTTTTATGCGATGATAGCTGAACTTATCGGATTATCTGCAATCGTGGGTTCATTTTTAGCAGGTGTTGCATTAACCACGTGCGTGATAAAGCATGGAAAAAATTTTAAAGAAGGAGCAGAATATCTGCTGATAATCTTTGCCTCAATATTTTTTGTTTCGCTTGGTGTCCTTGCAGACTTTCATACACTGACATTACAGATTCTCTGGTTCTTGATCGCTTTAACTATTGTAGCGTTTCTCACAAAAATCATTGGATGTTATGCAGGAGCACGAATAGGACGTATGACTCATAAAAATTCATTGGTAGTGGGTATGGGAATGGCTCCACGGGGGGAAGTCGCTATGATTGTTGCGCTCATCGGACTTAATATAGGGATCATTAAACAAGATATTTATGTATCATTAATCCTTATGAGTCTTCTCACTACAATAGGTGTACCGATAATTTTACGATACTATATGAAAAATTGAACGATTTCATTAATCCTTAAAATTTTTATAATTTTTTTACCTTAAACGTCAACCAAATCAGAACGTATAAAAATAGTTGTTAAGTTCACATATTTTGATGAGATTGAAAGCATTACTCGCAAATATGGGTTTTGTGCTCCAGATGGCGGGAATTTTTATCATTCTCCCTATTATTCTGTCTTTTATTTTTAATGAAACGTCTGCTACAATTGCACTTTTCTTAGCCGCAATCGCGTTTTTCGCTCTAGGGTTTCTTTTAAACGCCCTATGTGAAAGAAAAGAACTTACCTATAAACAGTCTTGTACGCTCATTGTCCTCGTTTTTGTCCTCCTCAGCATTATCGGTGCCATCCCCTATTTGTACATTAATATCTCACATGGTGATGCGCTACAAAACCTCACGGATAGCGTCTTCGAATCTGCATCTGGATATACCACTACTGGTTTTTCTGTTATTTCAAATTTGTCAACCATGCCGAAATCAATAGTTTTTTATCGAGCACTAACTCAATTCATTGGTGGTATCGGTATCGTTCTTGTTTTACTTGCATTCTTTTATCCTGAGGCAAAATTAACAGAATTCTCTCGAAGCATGGGATTTTCGACAAACCAAAAAATAAAGCGAACATTTCTTTTTATCCTTCTCATCTATTTTGTGTATACAATCGTGATGTTCATTCTCGGTATCGTAGCTGGATATCGAGATCTCGTATCTCTTGTTTCATTTATTTTCGCAGCCTTAAGCACTGGAGGATTTTCACCAATCGATAATATCGCTACGGTTGCTTCTCAATTTCCTTTAAATTTTATTCTGATCTTTGGGATGATACTAGGAGCAGCGAATTTCTTTGTTCTCGCAGGATTATTTAAAGGAAGGATAAAAGAGTTTTTCAAATCAGAAATCTCTGCTTTTCTTGGTCTTTCAATAATCTCCATTATTATTGTTACCCTTGCCTTCAAGCTTTCTTTATCAGACGCTATTTTCCACGTGTTTAGTGCAATGTCAACCACTGGGTTTAGTTATCTCTCTATACCAGATTTTTCAGATGGCCTGAAACTCTTTTTGGTTTTCCTTATGTTCGTCGGTGGTGCAAGTTTCTCGACCGCAGGTGGAATAAAAATCTACAGGTTTCTCCTGATATTCAAAACAATAAAAAAAGCGATTAGTGATGATATTACAAAACAAGATGCCCCGGTCAAACTCTTTGGCAGAACATATACAAACCCAGAGCTGATTGAAGCGATGGCTATCATAGTTCTAATGATTATTTTCATGTTTATTGGTACACTTGTTGTAAGTCTCTATGGTTTCCATCCTATCGACTCTTTATTTGAAACTACATCAGCTATAGCTACGACCGGATTGAGTGTAGGAATTATAGGGCCTTCACTTGCTCTGGAATTGAAATGGTTATTTGTTTTTCTCATGATATTTGGACGTGTCGAAATCTTGGCGTTCTTCATTGTATTCTCAAGAAAAAGAGAGCCGAAAACTGTCTGATAATTTAATAGCTACCAAACGATTTTTAAAAGTTACCGCGCTTGATCAGGAATATACGTTAGGAATCCATTACCCTTAATTTTTGACAAGCCCTTTTTCTTCATTACGTCTATTTCTTATGGAAATATTTGTTACTGGTTAAAAAATTTACCACTTCTCTTTGCTGTTGCTATCCCTGCGCTCCATCAATTTAGTATCGTTGTAATAACACTGATCGGCTTTTCCTTTGTTGCAAGCCTCTGTATATTACCTATGCTTTTAACCTCACGTTTTATCAAATAATATTTTTTGAAAGAATCTCTAAAATTTTTTCAGGTCGCTTAAAGAAGTATAAATAGACCCTATAGATTTTCGCCACTTGCTTATGTCAATTCTATCAGAAATTCTCACGGCGATAGGAGGTTTTGCTCTCTCAACAATATCTCTTCTAGGGTACGCTGGGATATTTTTTCTCATGATGCTTGAAAGCATGGTTGTTCCTGTACCCTCTGAGCTTGTGATGCCGTTTGCAGGGTTCCTTGTCGCACAAGGCAATTTTAATTTTATTCTTGTCATTGTTGCCAGTTCCCTTGGGAGCATCACCGGCTCCCTTATCTTTTATTATATCGGAAAAACCGGGGGACATACACTCGTTGAAAAATACGGAAAATATGTTCTTGTCGATACAGAAGATATAAAAAAAACAGAGGAATGGTTCAACAAGCGAGGAGAACTAACCATTTTTATCGCCCGGCTCATCCCTGTCGTCAGACATCTGATCTCTCTTATCGCAGGAATTGGAAAAATGAATGTTAAAAAATTTACGTTATATACCATTCTTGGCGCGACACTGTGGAATGGTATCCTTACGTATCTTGGATTTATCTTAGGTCAACACTGGAATGAGGTCAGTCAATACATAGAAGAACTTGACGTAGGAATCGTTATTCTTCTTGTCATTGGTTGCCTCTATTTTGCGTACCATCATATCACAAGAAAAAGGAAGAACTAGGTGAATTAAAAACGATACTACTGCTTTTTCTTAAGGATGCGTATTGATCTTAGAAAAAAAATATCAAACATCAGGTTTCCAGTGAGAAGAAGCAAACCTATGAGTAATTCACCATCATACAAAGAAGACCCTGTAGAAAATCCCCTCACATACCAATCCCAAAGAAAGAAAAAAGAAACCCCAATTGGGACTATAATCAACACCGGAGCAAACCACAGCTCTAACCGTAACAAGAGCTTCTGAATATTTTCTTTCCGAGTATCATTCTTATTTTTCATACGCATTCATCTCAAATTACAGGGGATGGAGCAATGGCGGGGGTAACATATTAATCCCCATAGCTAAGAGTCCTTGCCACATCAACAGCAGAAGAATAGCTGGAAGCATCTGAATCATAAAATCATCATCAACAAATGTGAGTTTCTTTGCTTCACCCATCACCGCCCCGGTTGCACCAAGCAATGAAACAAGTATCAGGATCCACCAGTCTGCTCGATACCATGTCACCAGGAAGAAAAACACGGATATAATAAAACCGATGGCATACGCTCGTTTTTTCCCAAGATAATATCGGGATTCACCAATGATGGGATCAGTAAATGACGCACAGAGTATGCACGGAATCGCTATCTGCTGGGGAAACAGCAGAAATAAAATCAGTACAGCAACACCGAAATACAGATAACTGGCAGGTCGTTTCTTCTCATAGTTTCGCAGACCAAAGAACCGTTGGTGATCAAGGTCTCCTCGTATCCTTCGATATTCGACGACAACCATGCACAAAACAATGATGATCGGTAGTACTATTTTTCCAAGCTTAATCCATTCCTCATCTGGTAGGAGGTAGTAGAATAAAAAAGAAGCTGCGAACGTATGGAACACGCGGCGGAACCAATGCGCATCAACCTCGATCGCGTTCATCCGTTCTAAGAACTCTGTTTGGTACTCCGTCATTTTCTTTTTTGTTAACTTGAACGCATCTCTTGCGGTCATCTCTGAGAAAAACATTCGTATGAACCGTCCTGAGAACAAAACATGGATTATTGCACGATATCTTGTCGTTCCAACGTCATCATTCCTTGTTTACTCCCCACAATAACCTCGTCAGCTAGGCCGATGAACAACCCATTGTCTAAGACACCTGGGATATTGTTGATTTCTTTTTCCAATGCCTCAGGGTCAGCAATCTTGCCAAAATCACAATCAATAATGTAATTCTGATTATCTGTGATAAATGCCTCATCCATGATCTTGCGTAGCTCCCCGGTACACCCAAGGCCCTCAAGCACTTTCTTGGTTGCTAGCCACCCGAACTTTGTGACCTCAACAGGTAAAAACGAGTCGCATCCCAGGCCTTTCACGATCTTTGTCTCATCCACAATGATTATGACTTTTTTTGTATGGTACGCAATAATCTTTTCCCTTGTGAGGGCACCACTGCCACCTTTTATTAAATTCAGATTTGAATCTACCTCATCAGCGCCATCAATGGTGACATCAATTTCGATGCGATCATCAAGCTCTATTAATGGGATTTTCAGTTCTGTGGCTAATCTCTTGGTTTTCAATGAGGAGGGGATCCCTTCGATTTTCAGACCACCTTTTACCATCTCTCCGATTTTTTTTACCGCGAACTCAACAGTTGACCCTGTTCCCAGCCCAATGACCATCCCGTCTTCAATATACTGAACCGCTTTTTCCGCAGCTTGTTTTTTCATCTCTTCTTGTTCCACTGGTCCACCGACAGGGTAATGGAACAACGAATACAAAAACTTATACATCTTATGCTATTACGGAACTTGGAAATATGCTAGGAAAATGTGACGAACACGGGTATTACCGCGGGGAAACCTGCCCGGTGTGCAATACAAAAGGAAAATTCCTGATGAGTGATCGTGAACTTGATTCCCTTGGTCGGATCATGGCTGGAGTGCTTCGGCATTTCCCGGAGAAACTTGGTGTTATGGTGGATGGTCATGGCTGGGTCGATATCTCCGAGTTTGTGGAAGCAGTGGGCGTCAGCAGGTCAGGGTTCCAATGGCTACGAGAGCACCATATTGAGGCGATTGCGCTTACAGACCCTAAGGGTCGGTATCAGATTGACGGTGGCATGATCCGAGCGACCTACGGTCATACTATTGACATCAGACTTGATGATCTACCACCTGCGGAGATCGACGAGTTTTACTACCCTGTGACAGAGGAAGAAATCGACATCATCCTTGAGGGTGGGTTGAATCCGATTGATCGGAAGAATGTGCATCTCAGCGGCAGCATTGAGAAAGCAGTTGAAGCAGGGAAAGTCAGAACTGAAGAGCCGCTTCTTTTACGGATTGATGGAAAGAAAGCAAAAGCAGATGGGGTACAGATCTACCGAGCTGGAAAGGATGTGTACATAACAGAGCGGATTGATGCAAAATATATCTCAAAAGCTGAAGTAGCCACAACTGAAAAATCATCAATGGAACCAACAAAAACCGAAGAATCTTCGTCTGAAGAACCATCAAATGAGCCCGCAATGGTCGAAGAACCGGAAAAAAAACCGAAATCGAAGTCGAAGCCAAAGAGTACAAAAAAGGCAAAAAAGTCTGAAAAAGAATAAAAACCTGAGAATAGCTGTAGTATCCCGAATTAGCTTCCTTCTGATTTTTTAATAACGTCATCTCAAATCTTTGTTTTTTTCTAGGAGGAAGTAATTTCGGGATAAGACAAGTAAGATGATGTGGACTAAAATTTTATATTAGGTAAATGGTATCCAGGGTGGAATCCAATCATAGGATGAAAATGATAAATATGATTACTATCTTTGCCATGGCTAGCGAACGTTCTGGCACCAAATATCTCGCTGAATTGTTTAAATACAACATTAAAAATTGCGTTAGTAAACATGAACCATTTCTCTTCGACATGTTTGGAAAACCAATATATTGGTATCAGCAGAATGAAGTTGAAAAAATACGACGACGGTTCAAATTGAAAAAGCTGATCATCGACAGTTACCGAGCAGATGTCTATGTTGAGACGAGCCATGCATTTCTTAAATCATTCGCTGACGTAGCAATGGAGTTTTATCCAGATATGAAACTTATCCATGTTCTACGTAATCCCTTGGAAAACGCGAAAAGTCAGTTTAACCGACCAGTTTGGGTTGGTGAACCAGAGCAACAGTCATATCGTAATCCAATTTTTACATACCGCGGGAATGATAAAAAAATGTATTTAAAATGGACGCTTACAGGAAAAGAGCAGATTTTTCAAGAGACCGAGGGGCCATTAAATCGTTATCAAAAATTGTTACTACAATGGATTGAACTAGAAAACAGATCAATGAACTTACTACAGAAGTACAATAAATATCGAGATTGTTATACGTTAGTAATGCCACGAGATTTCAACGACGAAAAAAAGATACGAGATATGTTATCTTACTTCAATTTAACTCTCAATAAGAATGATATTTTTATGAATGTTGATAGGAATACCGCAAAAAGCCCTACTATAGTTACCGATGAAGAATACTATCAATTATACGATCTAATAACCCGTGTTCCTAATAAATATCTCAATATCTTTCGCGATCCACCATATACACAGTGCGACTGGGCAAAACTGCTAGTCAAACACTGAAAAATGATATGTGCATTATAAAGAAATTTAGTTTGAATTGGCGTTATATCTATTAAATATATCTTCGAGACAGTCGACTGTATTTTTCCACGAGTATTTGCTCGTGCTTTCCAGAGCTGCGTTACAAATCTTTTTTCGAAAAGTCTCATCAGTTGATAATCGCTCTAAAATATCATGAAGGCTATTTTCATCAGTGAAGAAAAAGCCATTTTTACCATTATCTAGATAGTCCCGTATACATCCAACATCTCTAGTTACACATGCAAGTCCAGAACGCATTGCTTCCAAGGTTGCTATAGAGCTGGTTTCTGATATACTTGGCAAAACAAAGATATGCATCGCTCTAAGATATTCAGCGACTTCTTTGTGGCTAACAAAACCGGTGACAGTTACATTTTTTGCATCATTAAAAATTGATCGCAATGGACCATCCCCAACGATTAGGAGCCTCAATTTATTAGGATATTGTGCATCTAATTTTTGAAACGCACTCAGTAATACATCCAATCCTTTCTCTCTGCTGATTCTTCCAACGTAACCAATCACAATTTTTTCTGGAATCTCATATCTGCTTTTTCCATGGTGAAAATCGTCAGAGGTACCAACTGGAGCCACCTCAAAATGTGCCTGAACCCTATTTTTCTGAAGAATGGTTCCAACCGAAAAAAAAGGGATAATCACAACATTACTTTTTTTCAAAAATTGACGTCCATAAACTCTCAAAATGAGACTACTTATTTTTCTGATAATCCAGGATATCCCCCAGTACTCAGGGATCACATACTCAGGCATAGATTCCCAGTCAATTGCATGTGTATATGTAAAAAAGGGTTTGTTATACTTGCGTGCATATCTTATCGCGAAAAAGGATGAGGTAATTGGTTGTAATGACTCTTGATTTAGTACAAAATCACATCGTTTTACTTCACGTGCAATTACTCTTGGATTAATCTTTGGAATCCCATAGTTAGAAAAATTAGAAGGCTTAAATTTGATAGTCGGAAATTGAATCAATCTAACACCATCATACGCAACTTCGCCAAGATTAGGAGCAATAATTGTTACATCAAATTTTTCACTTAAAAAGGGAATAATATTTCGTAAAAAAATGGATGCACCGTCAACCATTGGATCGATAGTATCAGTCAATAACAATAGCTTCTTTTTCATATTATTCTAACCATTTTTACTTAAGTAGTACGACTCAGGGATTATCTGATAAGTTTTATTAATACTTTTTTTTTTTTAACACCCTATAAGTGAGAAATCACCAAACTTTAGTTTGAGGGATGTATCGTGTCATCTTTTTTTCCAAGACTTACTTGTTTACTCTTGGGCAGGCGTGCTGCTTGCGGTGGGTGCCATGAATGTGCATCCTCACAAATGATATGGTGTGGAGGGTTCTCAATTATTTTTTCAACAGCTTAGGGTGATTCATGTACTATCGTTAAGCCTATATAATAGCGAATGTTACTCCATATACTTTCTTTCTAGAGGGCTTGTAGCTCAGCTAGGCTAGAGCAATCGGCTCTTAACCGATTGGCCGAGGGTTCGAATCCCTCCAAGCCCGCTGATATTACTTTTTCCGTTCTCTTCTCTTCTCAAGAACAAAGAAAAAAATCTCAGAGACAACCGCGCAGATCAAAATTCCAAACAAGATTTCATTTCGATATTTCAGGATTTGGTTTGCAGGAGGGGCTTGACTGCCGTAGTAACTCCATGTTTCTAATTGGAGATTTTCAGGTTCTTGCGACACTGGTGGAAGCAAGAGGATTACCAACGCGATACTGCCCCAAAAAACCAATGGTATGAATAAACACCAAAACATCGACTTCTTTTTTTCCATCCGCTCAGCGTGATGTATCCCTAAGGATAATATTAACATTTTTGGGAATTGATATTTTTTGAGAGGTATCTTTTAAACCCGCACGTGATGTAGGTGCAATAGAACAAACTACCAAATACTGGTGGTGTCACCTATAAAAAAGAAATGTCCTCAATGCAGTGCAAAAGCAGTTCGTTTGTACCAAAACAAAACCGTTGATGGGAAACGAAAATGGATACCCACTGCTTGGTGTTGTACCGAATGCAACTATCTCTACACGGTTGCTTCTGACACCCTAATGTACCCCATCGGTGGAAAAGATTACAAGAAATCTTATAACGGGAAATGCCCAAACTGTGACATGAAACTCACCCGGCTGTTCCGTCATAAAAACCCGGTGCATGGGAAACAAGAATGGATCTCAACCGCCTGGTACTGCAGCCGCTGTAAATATGTCTGGCTTGACAAACCAGAAAAACAGTAGCTTTTCGTTCCTAAACAGTTAAATATAGCTATCTATTTTAGGGGCAAGGTAGACAAATCAGAGGAAAATCCAATGAAACGCAGTTCACGAGTATGGAAAAAGCGAAGGAAAATGCGCTGGAAATGGCGCAAGAAACGAATGCGACGAGAAAAACGAATGCGAAGACAAAAACAGTAATACATATCGTAATGGGAGCATGGTGTAACCCGGCATCATTACGGGCTCCAGTTAGGTATGATTACAAGAGGGTCATCTGACGTATGATGAATAACTGGAGCGATGACCTACGAAGAGACCCGTCGATCTGGGTTCAAATCCCAGTGCTCCCATCCAAGTAAAAAAAATAATGGAAGAGGTATGAAAAAATGGAACTAAGCATGAAAAACATCAATGCATATACCATCGTTGCTCTCATCGTCCTCATCGCAGGACTTCTTCTCTACATAACCTGGGGCCTTCGCTACGGCGTCTGGGCAGACATCGGCATCTATTCAATCACCATTGTCCTGGTCCTCGGTGGCCTGCTTGGGGCGATTCTTTCCCTTTCTATGGAAAAAACAGAAGAGAGAGAATGATAGACTTTTTTCCCTAAAAATTGCGGAAAGTTTATATACAGCATCACGGTAAGTGATATCTGATGGAACAGGAAGAGATGCTTAAAAAATACTCAGGTGAATGGATTTTATTGTTCAATGATCAAATCGTTGACCATAGCGTGAACCTTGAAGACGTCCTGCGGGCTGCTGATGAGAAGTACCCTGCAGAGAAATTCCCTGCAGATAACATCAAGATATCAAAAGTATTATCTGGCAGTATCCATTTACGTTAACGCAATCATGCTGGAAACACCCTTTATCTTCGAATACAAGAACTACCCGTTGATCCCTATCAAGTTTCTTTCAAAGGAACGAGAAACCCCACTTATCGATGCACTGCTTGATTCCGGTGGAGACTTTATCGTCATTCCCTATGCTATCGCCAAGTATTTGAAACTCAAATTGGAGAAGGCAGGTTGTGTCGACACCGCAGGCGGGGAAACCCCCCTCTGCAAATCAGTACTGACCATGGTTATTTATGATGAGGATAGGAAGTTTACCTACGAAAACCTCGAAATCCATGTGTCTGATCGCAATGACCTGCCGGTTCTTCTCGGGAGACACCCGATTTTTGAGGATCATGAGATCATCTTTAAAAAACATGAAAACAAGCTGATTTTACAACCCATCCAACAACACTAAGCCATCTTTTTTTCTTCGGAAGACCTTAAGAGAAACTTTAAATCGTCCTTATATGATTCTGATTCCGAGGAACGAAGTATGCCGTATATACATGAAGGATGGACGTTATATAAGAGGGATGTCACCCTCAAAGGCGGACGAAAGCAAACGATTTATTTCTTTAGCAAGAGATCACCAAAAAGTGGTACTCCATGTGAATTACCGCAGGGATACGTTGTTGGTGTCAACAAACGAACCGGCCTTCCCTATCTGAAAAAGAAGTAACATACTTCTTTTTTTCTTTTTTTCATTTTCTTCTATAATTTTTCCTTGTACAAAACGATGAAATAATATATACTTGTTCGTGGTAATAGGAATGGAACAAATGCATGGTCAGCCGTGAAGAAAAAGTCGTTTGGTTTTATGAACAGTCAAAAATGAAGGAATGGTGGAAGGCAAACCACACGCTTGCGTTCCACTATGGGTATTATGAAAAAGGGTTTCGTTCTCACGATCAGGCAATTCTTCATATGAATGATGTCGTCTGGGATATGCTCGGACT
>Ga0315279_10004243_pt1 | contig 19350 bp, 7 predicted proteins | sample YL17G06_20_MG_FD_203694 | JGI IMG/M metagenome (GOLD analysis project Ga0315279, IMG submission 203694) | Sediment microbial communities from Yellowstone Lake, YNP, Wyoming, USA - YL17G06_20 | ecosystem: Environmental > Aquatic > Freshwater > Lake > Sediment | place: USA: Wyoming | collected... | reverse complement strand
CGGGAACAGGAACAGACAGACGACGACCGTGGCAAAGGGCCTGACCGTTCTTCCATTTGTCGACATAGACATACCTTCCTTTCCTATTTACAGTCTTCACTGATGATATATTCTTTATTGTAATGCCAAATCATCTTCTGCCATTATAATCATTTCGAGATGGCCCAGGCTGACATTTAAGACTTGGAAAAGGCCGGACCGACCTATTAGGCAGCCCCTAGAGCTCTATCTCCACCGTGTACTCTCTGTGGCCCGCCATGGCGCCCTTCTCACGGACGTTGAAGCCCTGGGACTTGAAGACGTCCAGCTTGTCACCGGTCTTCGTGTCCGTCGAGAAGATGCTCCCCGTGATGGCGTGCATCCTCCGTTTCCTCATTCGGGCGACGAAGAACTTGAGCATGCGCAGGGGGAACTGGTTCTTGGGGGTCCAGTCCTCTATATGGAACCCCTGGATCTCCACATTGTTCTCCTGGTGGATCGCATAGATGATCTTCCCGAGGTCCCTTGCTTCCTGGCCCTTTCGCTCGTACATCTTCAGGGATTCGATCTTCACTGCCGACGGGACGTTCTCTTCCTTGAGCTCGAAGAAGACCCGGCCCTTGCTGCCGAACAGTGCGGCCATCCTGTCCCCAAAGGGCTCCATGTACAGTTGCATTGTGAACCCTCTTTGACTGCCTACAATATAACGTTAAGGAGAATAGCACTATCTATATAAAAATATGACCCTAGTTAGCCTAGAATAGGCCCCCCAAGGCCCCTTGGGACCGCCATTCCGGGCCAGTTCAGAACTTGTACCCTATCTTCCTAAGGAAGTCCCGGCGCCATTTCTGGTCCTCTGGTCCCTCGATCCCGGCAGGCCTCTTGCCATCGATGACGCCTATGATGCCCCTGCCGCGCTCGTTCTCGACCACGAGCACGTCCAGGTCGTTGGCCGAGGCGCATATGATGTCGCAGACCTCGGGCACGTTCCTCAGGGCCCGCAGGACGTTTATCGGGTAGGCTCCCTTCATCATCACGATGAACGAATGGCCCGCCCCGATGGCGAAGGCGTTCTTCCTCGCGAGCTCCTTCAGCCTCTCGTCATTGCCGTCCCAGCGGACCAGGCACTTGGACGAGGCCTCGCAGAAGGCCACGCCGAACTTGGCCCCGGGCACAGTGTTCACCATGGCCTCGTGGACGTCCTCGACGGTCTTTATGAAATGGGTCATGCCGATGATGACCTGCGTCTCCTCGTCGTCCCTCTCGATCCTGACGCTCTGGACCTCTAGGCCCTTGACCGCTTTCTTGACCTTGGGCATGGAGCCTTCCCCCCAGGAGATGCAGGCCTATCCGTAATACTTGTAGGCCAGACCCACCACGAGAGCGACAATTATCAGGCCCAATATCCAATAAACGGCCGTGGTCCAATCGAACTGGGCGCCCCCGGTATTGTTTATGTCCTCGAGGACTATGGTCTTGGTGAGCTTCGTGCTCCCTTGGTTAAGGACCAGGACCGTGTTGTTGGTGTCCAGGTCGATCTCGACCTTGTACTCGCCGGCCTTGGACTTCGTCGCGTCCCAATCGAAGGTGATGTTCTGCGACTTACCGGCCGCGATGGTGGCGATGTTCGTCATGTTCATGAGCTCCCCGTTGATATAGAGGCTCACGTTGACGTTGGAGGCATCCACCCCGCCCCTGTTCCTCACGGTCGCGTTGATGAATATCATGCGGTTCTTCAGGATTGTTATGTACTTGACCGCATAGTTCCAGTGGTCGCCCTTCTCGGACCCGTCATTGTTCACCACATTCCCGATGATGGTGAGCTTGATGGTCTGGGAGGCCGTCGGTGCCGTCAGGGTCGCACGGATGGTCTTGTTCGTCAGGGGTTCGTTGTGGGTCAGGTGGGTGTTGTTCTGTGATGCGGTACCGAAGGGCGAGGACAGGGATGCACCCGCCAGGCTCCTGCCGTCGACGCTGCCAATGGTCATGCCGAAGCCGTAGCGCCAGGAGCTCGTGGCCTGCGCATAATCGAAGGACACCGTGAAGTCCGTGCTCGTGCTTGTACCGACCTCGTCCGGAAGGTCCGGCACGAGAATGGCCACCGCCGGGTCGTGCTCTTTACCGGTGACGGTGTTCGTGTGGCAGAAGCAGTTACCGGAGGCCACGTTCTTGTCGGGCGCGCCAAGGGAATCCGCCTTCGAGAGCGGTGGCAGCTGCGCCAGGATGGAGCAGACCACAAGGACCAGCGTGGCGCCCAGGGCCAGCAAGAGGCCCTTCCGGGCCTTCGGTGTCAGCCTCCGGCCCTTCATCGAGCACCACCTCCCCTGCGCCTGATGTAGATGGCCGCACAAGCGACGCTGATGGCCGCCACCGCGAGCATGGGCTCGAAGCCTGGGATGAGCCCTTTCTGCGTCGTGGTCTTCTGGACCTTCACGCCCGGGCCGGATACGGACATGTCTCCCAGGAGGTCAGGGAATGACACGGCCATGACGTAATCGGACTTGACCCCGCCCTGCGATGTCGCACGGAACAGCATCTGCATCGGCCTGCCGATGGTCTGGTTCACCGGGGTCACGATGATGTTTATGTCCAGGGTCTGGCCCTGGTCCACTGTCGGGTTCGGGTTCGTGACGGTGACGTTCCAGCCTGGGAACATGGTCATTAGCTGGATGTTGACCTTGTCCAGGCCGTTCCCATCATTCTTCAAGGTGAGGACGTATGTGTATTTGTTATCGGCCTCGGCCTGCGTGGCCGTGCTGCTGCGGGTCAGGCTGATGTTGTAGACCTGCTTGACGTTCACATATGCGGTCGTGGAGTTGTAGGCCTCAACCTCGGTTATCTTGCTGCCGACGTATATCGGGTTGTCGCCGGCCTTGGCGTTCTTGCTGACATTGATGAGCACAGAGAACGACTTGGTCTCGCCGATGGCCAGGGATATCGAGGTCGTGCTGGGCGTGGTCTTCCAATCGGTCGGCGGGCTCCCGAAGATCTCCCAGGTCCCGGGCTCGTTGCCCACGTTCTTTATCTTGAAGTGGTAGGTCACGCTCGTGTTCTGGGACAGCGTGGCCTTCTCAGTGGGATCCCAGGTGACATCGGTGTAGTAGTGCTTCACCTTCTGGAACACCAGGTCCATCTGGGTCCTCTCGGTCATGTTGGCCTTGATGTCCAGGAGGTAATCCATCGCCTGGCCGTACTCCCGGTCCTGATACTTGGCCGTCAGGTTGAATTGTCCGACGGGCAGATAGTAGATGTATCCTGAGGTGGTTATCCGCAAAGTCCTCTGGATCCCGGTCCTGTTCTGCTCGAGGGTGATATTGACGCCGATGGGCACGACCTGCTTGTGGTCCGTGTTCAACAGGTAGATGCTTCCCTGCAGGGCCAGGCCCTCCCGGACCTGGAAGTCGTGGAGGACCACAGAGCCGCTGGCGTTCAGGTCGAACCGCATGAGGGTCACATAGTGATATATGCCCGAGGAGGCCTGGGCCCATGTGTAATAGGACCCGGGCTTGAGGTTGACCGTGAACATGCCCCACTGGTCCGTCGTCGCCGAGGCGTTGATGGCCCGGTTGCCCGCGGCTATGAAGTCAAGGGCCTCTGCCTGTATGCCCTCGTCCTTGGAATCCATCTTGCCATCGTGGTCAAGGTCCACGAATATGTGACCCCGGAGGGTCACGTTCTTCGGGTCCAATACGAAGTTCTGCTCCGTGGTGTCATAGTCGACGGTCCTGTTGCCGTAGGTGCTTGTTGGCAACGTGAAGCCCGCCAGGTCCACCGTGGCAGGGTACTTGCCAGGTCTCACGAGCAAGCGGTAGCTCCCGTCGGCGTTGGATGTTGTCGAGAAGGTCCCGTACTTGATGACCGCACCGCCGAGCTTGACCGGCCCCGTCGGGCTGACGTAGGTCACGTTCCCCCAGATGCTGTAGAACTTGTCTATGCTGAGGTCGAGGACGATGGTGTCCTGGCCGGCCGGGGCGCTTATCCTCTTCTGGAAGCTGTACTTGACGTTGTACGGGCTGCCGGCATAGGTCCTCTGCTGCGTGTTGTCGATGGTCAGTGTGTAGTTGATGTCCCAGGGGATGTACAGCGAGTACTCGCCCAGCTGGCTGGTGTAGGTCGTCACGGTGCCGATGGTGGCCTCGCCTATCATCTCTGAGACCCTTATAACGACATTGTCCTGCTGCTCGCCCGAGTCCACCAGTTGGTTGTTGTTGTCGTCGAAGTAGACGACCCCGTTGAGGCGTGTGCCCGGGACCAGCCTGAGGTCCAGCTTGGTCGTGGAATCGATGGAGACCTTGCCCAGGGCCACGGCCTCCTTGGATGGTGAGGCCGCTTCGCCCATGTGGGCGTAGTAGTAATAGGTCCCTGCCGTTAGGTAGATGACGTACCCGTCGGTCGATACCGTGGGATCCAGCGGTTTGTCGTCCGTGCCGTAGAATGTCAGCTGCGGGCTCCTGCGCTCGCCCAGGTTGAGTATGCCGTTGCCATTGGTGTCGTAGTAGATGTTGCCCGATACCTTGTACATTTTATTGAGAGCAACGTTCAGGTCGATGGCCCCTTGCCCTATGGCCAAAGGCATTTGCTTGCTGTAACTGTACCTGACCTCGCCGCCATCGGGCGTGGACACCGTCTGGTCGATCTCGACCGTGTAGTTCACCGGGATGAGGGCCGTCCTGAAGGTCCCGTTGGCCTTGGACTCGATGGATATCGTGGCTGCCCCTCCCGTCGCATCATCGGGCACGAACTGCATGATGACGTCGACGCCTTCGCCGGGCCCGATCCTGCCATTACCGTCCGCGTCAACACCCACTAGGCCGGTCACGGTGATGTTGGAAGGGTTCAGGACTATGTTCTTGTGCAGCTCGCTCCCTTGCATGACGATGCTTTCGCCATAGCTTGTGTATCCAGCGTACTGGACGCCGACCGTGTAGGTCGCTTGGAGCAGGTTGAGCGTCAAGATGCCGTCGCGGCCCGAATGCTTGACCAGGGTCGTGGTCCCCGTGTCGAAGGAGACCGCGGCCCCATCGAGGGCCTCGCCCTGGTCCACCATGCCGTTCAGGTTCTTGTCGTAGAACACCGTGCCGGTGAAGGTCGTGCCCATGCCGACCACCAGGTCCATCGTACGGTCACCGCTCATCTTGATGGCGCTCAGGCCCGTCTGATTGTCGCTCGCTATGGTGGAATAGATGTAGGCCGTATATGTGCCAGGTACCAGATAGACCTCGAAGTAACCGTTCTTGTTCGAAACAAGGGATATGTTCCCAAGAGGGCCGTCGAACTCCACCGATATGTCGCTGCGAGCCTCGTTCACCGTCCCCACCATGCCGCTGGTGTTGGTCGATGGATTGGGCTTGTCATACATTCCATTGTTGTTCAGATCGGCGTAGAGGGTCCCATTCAGCTTGAAGGCCTTCCGGAAGGTGATGTTGATCCCCGAGACCTTCTCGAGGTCGAGGCGCTCCATGTAGACATAGGTGTCCGCCCCCTTGATGACCTTGCCGTTCACGCTGTAGTTCCCGGGCGCCAGGTAGCCTTGTATCTTTCCGTCGGGACCGATGGTGAGCTCCGCGCTCAGCTCGTCGTTCATGACGTTCCTCGCAATGAGGATCCCGCCCGAGGCCGGGGAACCGTCCGGGAGGCGCGCCGTGCCTGTGAGGCCGACGGCTCCCGTGACCGTGATGTTCTGGGTATAGTTCTCGCCCGTCTCGACATCTACGCTGCCCGCCAGGGCCGAGTATCTCACGTCGTCCACCTTGAGCGTGTAGTTGCCCTTCAGCAATCGTGGGACCGAGTAGGTCCCGTTCACGCCCGAGGTCAGGTCATAGATGATACTGTTGTTGAGCTGGGCCAGGACCATATGGACGCCCTGGACGCCCGTCCCATTAGGTCTGAAAACGGTGCCAGAGAGGTTGGCCGGTGTGATAAGGATCTCCTGCGTGACCGGTGTCGATGGGTCCACTGAAATGCTCGTCGCGACCTGGAACTGCTGGCCGGTCCTCGGGACATAGCTGATGTTGTACGTGTCGGGGATGACCTTTGTGAACTCGTAGGTCCCGTTGGTGACGTTGGTGGTCATGTTCCTGTTGTAATGGGAACCGGTCAGGGCCATCATGCCGTCGAGGGGCTGGTCGACGCTCTTGTCATTTATCCTGTCGTAATTGACGTCCCAGAAGGCCGTGCCCTTGACTGAGGAGTTATTGATCGCGACATCGTGCCGGATGTTGTAGTCCCAGATACCGTCGCCGTTCCTGTCCTCCTTGACCCTCATGGCCTGATTGTCGGTGATGTTTACATTGGACTCGTTGAGGAGGCGCTTGTCGGACTGCGATAGGAGCTCGTAGACGCGGTCCGAGGCGGTAGAGCTGGCCGCGTCCTGCCCGCCGTTGGTGTACCGTATGGTCACATTGCCGTAGGGGGCCACGATGCTGTATTGGCCGTTCTCGTCGGTGTAGGTGTAGCCGTGGGGTATCCCCGGGAAGGGATAGTCTGTCAGCTCAGTGTCGTCGTAGACGGTCACCCTGACGCCGGCCAGGGGCGTGCCGTCATTGAGCGTCACGGTGCCGTTGATAAAGGCCCCGTCGTAGTATTTCAGGAAGAAGACGCCGTTGAAGAGCCCGCGGTAGGACGGGTCCAGGATGCCGGCCTTTTCCTTAAGGGTCGTGTCGCTGCTCTTGGACCAGTTCTCGTACTGCTTGGCCTGGGCTGGGGTCACTATCTTCCAGTCACCCGAGTGCGCATTGGGATTGGTCGCGTTCGGGTTCCAATAGATGGTCCTGTATTCGAGCCGGTAATGCTGCATGCCCCAGCCTTGCATCGGGCCCATCTGTGCTATCTGAAGGTTCTGCAGTCCAACATCGGCAGCTCTGGTCACGATCGGTATGCCCTGTTCGCCGATCTCGGCATCCGCGGGCTTCCAACCGATGTAGCAGCGATAGAACATCGAATTGTAGAACCGGTTGGAGTACTCGATCTCGTAATGGTCGAGCGTGTAGCCTGTCTCCTCCTGCTTGGCCCTCATGGCGGCAACGTCGTTCACGTTGGTCCTTGAGCCATCCGTGCCCACGGCCCAGACGATCAGATAGTCATCGATGTTGTCGTCCGCCAGCTTGATGGGGGCGTAGTAGATGCCCGTGTTCCTTGGCCCTGCCGGCAGCAGCCTGGTGTCCATGGCGAAGTACCGAAGGGTATTGCCGGTGTAGGTCTCGAGGTCATGGTTGAGCTCGACCAGTCTCTCGAGGTTCAGGTTGGCCATCAGCAGGCGGGAGGTCATGAGCCACTTGATGTTGACCCTGTCCGTCCGGTCCGGGGAGTGGGGCCCATAGATCTGCGGGTTCTGAAGGACATGCTTCGTGTAGTCCGCGGGATGGATCGAGTAGTTCCAGTACTTGTCGCGGTTCTCCTTTCCGATGTAGTTCTGGAGGATGTCCAGCACGTACTTGTCCCGGTACATATTACCATCGATGATCTTGACTGCCGTCAGCGCCACGGCCTCACTTTCGTTCTGGGAAGCTATGAAATTGCCCGCCCATTGGAAACCATCCTGGAAGTTATCGGCTGCCGATGGATGTTGCCCCATGTGCGTGGCCCAGTGACCGTAGTCCCACCAGCTGATGAAGCCCGGACGTTCCACCGGGATCTTGTCCGTATCTTGATCGGCCAGCCAATACAGACCATCTACCCAATAGTCGTTTGGATAGTCCGTCCCGAAGGACCCCAGCCACCATTCTCCGCTGGCCGAGGAGTACTGCGAGTCCGTGGGCCTCATGGCCGCGGGTAGGAAGTCGTGCAATTGCTGGTCGTACTTCTTCTTTGATTCGAAAGGTATGCCTGCATCGAGGCCGTACCAGAAGTTAGGCCATATTATCAGGAAGACAACGAACACAGCTGTGAGCACGTGTCGCGGTTTGACGGATTTTTTAATGGCATACAGACGGTCGGTCTTCAGTCCGTCATATGTACGTATCATCTCGTCGTAGCCGGTCATTTTGATGAGGGCATAAGTGGCCCAGCCGCCCATGACGGCGAAAACGGGCGTGGCGTTGTACATGAACCTGGTGGCGCTTAAGGCCATGGCTATCGAAGCGAATGCCCAGACGACTATCATTATGTAGTCGTTCCTCCACTTCTCGCTCGGTATCTTATAAATCGCCCAGGCCGTGGCTATGAGGGCCATATAAAAGGTCATCACACCGTAGGTGAAGACCATCCTGCTGAAATCCGGGGCCTGCGCTTCTGCGATGGTCTCGTACAGCTTCGATTTAATGAAGTAGCCCTGCAGGTCAAGGACGGATTTCATGATCTCGGGGAAGACCTTCGTCAGCCCGAATATCCCGCCGAAGACCAACGCCGCGATCAGGGGCACCGTGATGAGCCACGGGAGGTCCCTCGTGGGCACCAGAAGGATCACAAGCACGCAAAGTGCTACGTACGCGAATATGGGCGATTCCATCCAGTAAGTGTAGTAGTCGATCCGATAGTACGGGAAGGAGGCCGCGAGCGAGAAGCCGATCACCAGAAGGACTATGAGGGCGATGCCCAGTCCCTCCTCTTTCTTGAACTTCTTGACCACCAGGTGGAATACGAGGTAGACCATCAGGATGGCCATTATGTAGAGGTCACCTTTCCATGCCAATGCGACGGCCGTCATGGATATTGACGCTAGCATGGCGTAGAGGAAGGCCTTCTTGTTATCGGCGAGGAGGTCACGGGTGCCAGTGGCCAGGGACCTCGCGTTGAAGTAGTCCTTGACGTAGGTCTTCGTATTCAGCATACGGAGGGCCCTCATCAGGAATAGGAAGGTGAGGACTATGAAGAACACGTAGAACGCATCGTGGTCCGAGAAGCCTACCGGGGTCCTTTCGATGCTGCCTGCCATGACCGATAGGAAGAAGGCGGCCCAAAGGCCGGACTTCTTGCCGAACATGTCCCTTGCGATGACGTAGACCGGGAATATGGTCAGTGCCGCCCAGAAGGCCGCGCTCCATTCGAAGAACACGAAAGTGGCGGTATAGATATCACCGTGGAAGAACGGAGCTAGTGCATAGCCCATCAACGCGACGGACCATGACCAAAGCGGTGGGTTGGCGTTCGGAGCGCCCGCGGGAAAGTCCAGCTTAGGGTCGAATATTTGCTGGCGGTGGGTCTCCTGCGTGTAGTCGATAGAGACCTTGTGGTAGTCGGGGTCGTTGCCCGACAGCAGGTAGGCCTGGTCGCCGTAGGTTTTTATCGGTGCTACGGCGGGGCCCCAGTAGAAGACTCCACGTATGGCAAAGGCCAGCACGAAGAGAAGGATCAGGATGACCGGGATGACGGCGTCCTTCCATGTGGTCCCGCCCTTCTCCTCATCTTTGTCCCCTTCAAAGGCCATGGTTCATTTCCCCTTTTTCGTTTATTTTCCCGCCGGAAATCTGACACAAGACGCACACCGTTGCAACGGCCGACCGACGGGCCGACCCGTCACGCACCGTTAGTGCAGCATCGTTGGGTCCTTTATTTCCCGTTCCACTACTTGCTTCACCATCGGCCGTGTGCCCCCCTGGTTCAACAAGTGTGTGACAGCGTTCGGTCGAAGGTTGCTATTCAGCATACAATTTCTTATATAAATGTATTTCTTAAAAATTACGTAATGAATGAAAAGATTGAATCAGTATAAAAAGGAGTTAAAATTCCTTATTAACCATTAAACTGCGGGTTGAGGTCCAGACATTCCTTTTTGATAAGGTGAAGCTGCTGTATCGTCAGGGTGAGAGGGTCGACGGACAAGAGGATGCGCTTCCTGGTCCCGACGATCTTGTCGTTCCAGGCCTGGATGAGCCTGAGGATGACCTCGAAGGAGTTCTGGGTTATAAGGTACTCAAGACAGTCCACCACGGCAAGACCCTCGGACGCATCCTGGAGGAAGTCGCCCATGATGAGGTTCAGCCGAGGGATGGCCGAGGGCGAGATGGTCTTTTGGTCCTGACGGAGGTTCGTTGTGAGCCAGAACGTGGGGATGTCGCTGAGGTCTTGGTCCTTGGCCAGGTCAGGCGGGAATTGTCGCGTGATGATGAGGCCTTTGAAAAGACCATTCTTTGTGGAGGCCTCCTCCGTTATGGAGGGCCCGTCGTGGTCCTTTGGGCCCATGGACCTACGGAGGACCATGTAGGCCATAGAAGGTCGCTCCTCGAGAATGAGAAAGATCGTCCCCTTCTTGAGGGGGGGGACCGGCGATGTTTCCTGGCCGGCATCCCTGCTTCCGTCGAAGGTCTTTACGTGGTACATCGGATAACATGGAAAGGATGCCATTGTCAAGTTAAAAGATTTGTGGTCGGCCGTTATATATGAGGCTCTCCGTTGGTCCACTATGCGAAACGAATAAATATCCGCCGCCGCATTTTGCATAACGCATGGTCGGTCATCCGGACCGTCGGGCGAAAGATGGGCTCATGGTCTAGTTGGTTATGACGGCGCTCTCACACAGCGCAGGTCGCCGGTTCGAATCCGGCTGAGCCCATTCACTTTTTCTTGATCCTCTTTTACATGAGATATTTTAATAAAGAGGGGTCCCATTTCCTCAATGAGTATCTGTGGGACCTCGGTGTATGTAGCATCCTGGGTCGAGGAAGTAACTAACATGGTCTCCATCATCGACATCCTCAATTTCATACTTAATATCAGTGACTACCTGAAGGACCTGATCAAGCAATATGGAACAGGGACGTACCTGATATTGTTCACGATAATATTCTGCGAGACGGGCCTTGTGGTCTTCCCATATCTTCCCGGCGACTCGCTGATCTTCGCCGCCGGTGCTTTGGCGGCCAGCGGATATTTTAATCCGGTGGTACTGTTCATCGTCTTCGTGGCCGCGGCCATGATCGGGGATAACACGAACTACTGGATAGGATACTTTGTCGGCCCCAAGATCTTCAAACAGGAGAAGTCGCGGCTGTTCAACAAGAAATACCTGGACCAGGCCCGTGAGTTCTATCAGAAGCATGGAGGGAAGACCGTCGTCATCGCCAGGTTCATCCCCATCATCCGTACCTTTGCACCGTTCGTGGCCGGTATCGGGTCCATGAGATACCCCCGGTTCTTTGCCTTCGAGCTCCTAGGCACATTGAGCTGGGTCTCCCTCATGCTCTCGATGGGGTTCTGGTTCGGTAACATACCTTTCGTCAAAGAACATCTCGAGATCGTGTTTTTGGCCATCATCATAATATCGTTCATGCCACTGATCGGCGGGATCCTTTACGATCGGTTGAAAAAGAGATCGGGACGAAGGGCCCCTCGAAGAAGGCACGATGGATCGGGATCGTCTGAGGAATAGGGAACATCGGGAAAAGGACAGCCGACGAGGGGGACGGGCCTGTTCGAGGATCGGATGGCTTGTGCCACGATTTGTATGTCATGCTAGACATTATTTATCATTGTGAACGACATGGCCTGGCCAGGTCATGAAGGCCGGGCACATCATCTCCGATGGCCTTTCCGAAGTTGCTATTTCTAAAGGTACATTTTTATCCAAGAACAAGGACCACCTTGCCAAACTTTGACAGGTGGCATCGGGGCCGATTTTCCGTCGAGGATTCTCATCTTTTTGGACCTCTAGATTTCACGAAAAACCACAAACTATATATGTACGCTATATTATTAAAGACCCATTCGCATGAGCCTATTCGGCCTACTTATAGTTGGACGGTGGTCCTGAATGGAGAACCGGATAATCCCAACAGCCCTGATCGTGACGACCCTTATTCTTGGGTCCTTTTGCACCATCATCTCTACAGCACCTCCAGCGAGGGCATTCACCGCGAAGACAGGCGACGTCAACACGACGAAGGAGGGCTGGGCCACGATGAACATGGTCTGGGACGCCAACACCGTAACCAAGCCGGTCATAATGAACCTCAGCATAAACAAGGGCTGGAGCATACAGAGCGCCACCGTGGGCATCACAGGGGCGCCCTTCATAACGGACCCTGGGACCCCGTGGGAGGAAGTGAGCTATCCAGAGAGGCCCCGGTTGGACGTGGGGCACCACGGCGATGACTGGGTATGGACTGGGACCTTCGGCCATCAGAGCCGTTTCGCCAACGACTCCGAGTCCGAGGAACCGACCTACAGCGCGAGGGACACACAATACCTATACATCCCGCTCCCTGTGGGCGCCAAGCCCCAGGACATCAAGATCCAGGACATCAAGCTGGACGTGAACAACACCCAGTCCGGCCAGTACGAATTCAAGATGACGGTAGGGAACAGCGTTAACCCAGTTTGGTACAAGAGCAGCATAGGCTTCAGCAAGGGGCCGCTCATCCCGACCAATGATATTGCCGGTATGTCGGTGGCTGTCAACACCGTCTGTATCGACCAGCTAGACTTCACATCGCCATACAAGGGTATAGTCGCGGCGGGCGCCCGGGGCAACTTCTTCGTCTTCCTTCATGACAAGGAGTCGCCCACGGGCTACAGCCCCAACGTGCTTCCCGTCATGATCGGTCTCGGCAATCCAGCACCAGACATACTCCATTGCGCGCTCGCGGATTTCAACCAGGACATAAACAACGAGCTCGCCTTTTCGACGAAGGATGGTAGGATCTACGTCCTCACCCAGGATGGCATGGGCCACTTTATGTACCCGACCCAATACATGATCAATTCCACCAAGGCCAACAGCAGGATGGAGAGCGTCGCGTTCGGTGATGTGAACGGCGACAACTGGGGCGATGTCATCGGTGGTTACACCAAGGGCCAGTTCTATGTATCGACCTTTGATAACACCAAGGACAAGTTCAACACGCCGTACGAGGTCAGGGCCGCCACGGGCGCCTTGAACGATATCCAGGTGGTGGACCTGGACCTCAACGGTCAGAACGACCTTGTTGGCGCGAGTTCTGACAGGAGCTGGTGGACGATCAAGAACACGGGCAGCAACAAGCCCCTCACCCAGTGGGAGGATGCCAAGCCGGTCCGTTCGGGCGGTAGCGACCTGACATCGCTTGCGGTCACCGACCTGAACTGGGACCAGAGCCCGGACATGGTGTCGGGCAGCGTGGACGGCTCGTTCTATGTCGCCTATAACATCGGCGGGACCTTTGACCCCACCCAGGTCCATTCCATGAGGGGGGGCCTTGAGACCATGAGGGCCGTCGCCGCCGGCGACCTCGACCTGGACGGTTCGGTGGACATCGTCGGCCTCAGCGCCGACGGCTGGCTCTATGCCGTCAAGAACAACTTTGGGAACCTCGAGGACGGCAGGAAGCTCATCTTTGTCGGCCAGGACCAGACAGGCATCGCCCTGGGCGACCTCAACAACGACAATGCCCTGGACATCGCTGTAGGAGGCACCAAGGGGGTCTCATTATACTACAACAACCTCGGGCCCTTCGCCCAGACCATAGGCGTGAACGACACCGGCGTCCTTAAGAACGAGGTCCAGAGGTTCTTGGACAGCTATCATGCGGCCCCGGAGGACTACGACGCCTATGGAAATCTCGTCGTCGACGTGCCCCTGAAGGTGTACGCGACCTATGCGGGCAGCCTCAAGTTCGATAAGGTCAATGTCACCTACATCTATAAGGCAAAGCCGGACATCAAGACGGCCCTGGACCTCTATGTCAAGGCCAACCAGGGGAGGGCCGATGCAAAGGGCTTCGTCAATGTGCCCGTCGAGTTCCGCACCGACAGCATCGGGAAGCTCCTCATTAGCGAGATCCGCATCCATTACAAGGAGACCCTCCAGGCCATCATCGATTACCCGACCGCCGGTGCGGAGTTCAACACGAGCACGACCATCACATTGCTGGGCCACTCCAACTTCGACCCGACCTGCAAGCTCGATGGATTCACATATACATGGTTCGTGGACGGAAGGGTCATAGGAGCAGGGTGTTCATTGAAGGTCAATACTGGTAAAGATCTGGGAGGGGTCGGAAGCCATAATATCCGATTGACCGTGAAGTTCACCCCCACGGGCGAGCAGGATTCCAACACGATAATGATATATCTCGTGCTGCCAAAGGAGCCCAACCTGAGAGTCGCGATAACCCTCGACACCAATGCCAAGTATTTCGAGGACAAGACCTACAAGGTGACCATAACCGTTCAGAACACCGGGGCCGTCAATGCAACGAACATAAACATTGTACTCAATGAGTTCAGGACCGAGGGGCCCAGACGTATCGGGTCGGCACCATTGTCCAATGTGCCGGTAGGGGCCCCGAAGCCAGCCAATGTGACCATCCTCTGGAAGCCAACCTCGGGGATACATAAACTATGCGCCGCGGTCGTACCAGAGACGCGGGGCACGACAACACCCTGTGTCCAGATCGGGGTCCAGAAGCCGCCACAAGACCCCACGATATTCGCCATCATCCTGATAATCATCATCGTCATGGCGCTCGTAGGCTACTTCGGCATCAGGTACGCACAATCGTCCCACGAGCGGAGGGCCAAGAAGGAACGGGAGGAGATGGAGGCCAAGCTCAAGCAACAGATGCAGGCGGACTTCGCCGATATCTACGGTCAAGGGGGCGCGCCGACCGGCACTGACCCCAACGCACAGTACGGTGGCACGGGCTATGGCACATATGACCAGTACGGTGGACAGGTGGGCGGTGTCGCCGGCTACGGCGATGTCTCCCCGGCATACCAGAGCTACAAGTGCCCGAGGTGCGGTCAGCCCACGACCGAGCTGGGCGTCCAGTGCTTCGCCTGCGACGCCAAGGATTCGGTCAAGTACGCCGAGGAGGCCATCAAGGAGGTCAAGGAGCTGGGCATCGATGTGGACGAGGCCGATGCACTTCTGAACAATGCACAGGCGTCCCTGAAGGCTGGCAGTTACGAGGTGGCCCTGGAGCAGTCCGAGGAGGCCGAGGACATGGCCAGCGAGGTCAAGGAGAGGTACGACAAGGCCTTCTCTATGATATCTGCCGAGGGCGCCGAGACCGCCGCCGAGAGGAGGAAGAAGAGGCTCGAGAGGAGGAGGGCGGCCAGGGAGAAGAAGGACAAGATTGATGCCGTGGGCGGTGGGGCACCAGAGGGCGGCGGGGAAGGCGGTGGCGGAGAGGCCCCGCCCGAGGGCCAGTGAGGGCACCATCTCCTATGGCATTCGAGTTTTTTCCTATTTCTGTGACTTTTTCATGTTTTATGGCCATATCCCATTCTCAGGTTTGTTTTAATAAATATTATAATAGGAATGATTTATATAGGGAGAGTAATATTGAACATGTTTACCTTCGTACATACGAGGGGCCAGACCAGGACAATCACGGATATTAGAGGGTGGTGGCCGTGACAAGAACATATAGGAAGCTTGTGCCTTTGGCCTTATTGTGCCTGATGCTGATAGGTCCGATGGCGACCGCGGTCGGTCCTTTGCTCTCGAGTAATGGTCCGGCCCACGACATCGGGGACGCCAGCCAGTCGGCATCCCTGACATCGGTCCCGCCATCCAATGGCGCGGCCCCCATGGCAGGGCCGCGGGCCGTCACCATCGCCCGTCTACTGACGGCCCCGCCCGTGATAAATGGCGTGTTCAACAACCCCAACGAATGGCTCAATGCACAGAAGATAGATTCAGGCCAGGGGGCCAACCTGGTTAAGATATACCTTGAGGCCGATGGCACCTGGCTCTACGTCCTCGTGGACGACATCTCGGACACTGACCAGAGCGCCACGGACACGCCCCCGCCCCCCATGCCCAAGGAATACACGGCAATGATTTGGGATGGGAACAACGATGGCAAGATATCATATGCCAGTGGCGCACCGGGATCCACCGGGATATCCTATGGCGGCAAGAACGCCGACTTCGGCTTCATATTCTGGGGGGACAACCAGATCTGGAACGCCAGCGTGACGACCTCGGGCAACTCGATAACGTTCAGTGTGGGTTCTGGCGGCAACTCCATGGCGGTCACGGGCTTCGGCGCGACCCCGAACTCGGGCACGGCCCACCGGGTCCACGAGTACAAGATCGCATACGACGCGGCCAAGGACGACCTGGGCTGCAGCATCGGTTATTCCTTCACCAAGGGGTTCAACCTTCAGACCTTCAGGAACATCACCAATGTGGCGACCGTCATCGGCCAATGGCCGACGAACCTTGTGGACATTGGGACGAGCTTTGACTCTGCCATCCTGCCCCAGAAGTTCCCGCATATAGTGAAGGCCATCAGCCCCAAGGACGGGGACGTCTTCCAGACGGGCCAGACCATCAAGTTCGAGATCGATGCCACGGACAACAACCTAAGCACGCTCGCAAGGACATTGTACCTGGAGACCACGCCCTATGATATGGGTGCCAACAATTTCCTCATCATGAACAATGTGCCGGCCGGGGTGTACAATATCTCGTACAAGATAACAGACGATGAGGGGTTCTCGGACACCATCAAGGCGGGCAAGATCACCGTCTCCGAGGCCGAGGTATCGCCGGTGATAGACTCGTTCGTGCCGATTCAGCCAGACCCGACAATCGACGAGGGCAAGAAGCTCGATTTCTCGATCAAATGGCACGACCTGAACCTGGACCAGAAGAACGAGAGCATGACCGTCACCTGGACCGTAGACGACAAGCCTGCCAACTCGGCGTGGATATCCAGCCTCCCGATCAACACGACCTATGCCCTTGCGAATCTCACATACACTGCGGACTACACCACCGCGGGGACCCACACGATCAAGCTATCGCTCCAGGACTCGTACTTCGGAGGCATGCCCCCGGTCGAGCATTCCTGGACCCTAAAGGTGAACAACATCAACAGGCCCCCAGAGATAAGGAACCCGGACCCGGACCCATCCTCGATCCTGACCATCAGCGAACAGCAGTCCGCGGAGTTCAAGATCGAGAAGCTCGACCTTGACAATACGCCGCATGTCACGCAGACGCTGTTCGTGAAATGGTACGTCAACAATGTGGAACAGACGCACAGCAGTAATATGGACAACTTCACCTTCAACGCGAACCCGCCCCATTATGGCACCGCAGGTAAATACGTGGTCAAGGTCTCCGTCACCGATTTGGAGGCGACGACCTCCGTCCAGTGGAACGTTACCATCACAAAGGTGAACCGCAAGCCTGCATTCGACACGCTGACGCCGACCGATACCGAGGTCCATATAAAGGAGGGCGACCAGGTCAAGTTACTCTTCGAGGCCAACGACCCCGACGGGGACGCCCTTTCCTATCGTTGGTCCATAAACGGCGTGGAGCAGACCGCGGGGAACGGCTCCTCCGGTTCCTATCAGTTCAAGACGGCATTCCTTCCAGCGGATGGCTGGGATTCGACCAAGTGCAGCCCATGCTTCATGAGCGTGAACGTCTCTGACCTGCACCTGACCGTTGAGAACGAATGGAGGATCACTGTCGACAATGTCAATAGGGCGCCTGTGGTGTCCATCGACAGGCCCTCCGAAGGTGCGAGCTTCCTCGTGGGCCAGGAGGTCAATCTTAAGGCCGCCTCCACCTACGACCCGGACAAGGACCAGCTCACCTATACCTGGGACTTCGGCGACCGTAGGACCGACACGGGCGTCGAGGTGAACCACAAGTATGTCCAGAACGGCAAGTACACCGTCACGCTCTCGGTCACTGACGGCCATGCGCCCGTCGCGAGGACGCTCAACCTGAGCGTGGTCATACCCATACTGAAGATAGACAGCCTGGACGTCAGCCCAGCCTCGGTCCAGATAGGCCAGATAGTGACGATTACCATCAGCGTGATGAACACCGGCGATGCGGACGCCAGCAATGTCAAAGTGGTCTTCTACATAGGGGCCGTCCTGCCGGATGACAAACTCACCGAGCTGACCATAGCCAATGTATCCGCGAACAAGAGGGCCGAGATAAACACCACATGGGTGACGGATAAGTTGGGCAGCAATGTCGTAATAGCGCAGATAGCGGAGAGCACGACCTATCAGCTCGACTCTTACAACAAGGAAAAGCGCACTAACATCCTGGTCAACCCGAAGCCTTCGCCGCCCGTCAACAATCCCATGGCGAGCCCTCTCGTCATCGGCGGTATCGTGGGCTGTGTGGCCGTCGGTTGCATAGTGGGCTTCGTCCTCTATAAGAGGAAGAAGGATGCGGACGCCAAGGAGGAGGCGGCCGTCAAGGCCATCATGGACGCCAAGACCAAGCCGACCCCATACCAGCCCAAAGCGGTCGAGGAATCACCCTACGACAGGACCGACTTCAAGTTCGGTCCGACAACGAGGGAGACCAGGCCCTGCAACAATTGCAGGAAGATGACGCACAACGTCAGCGGCCTGTGCGATGATTGCTCGGCGGCCAAGAGGGACAGGGATGCAAGGCTGAAGATGATGACCTGCCCCGTGTGCGGCAACGAGGTCTCCAGGGATATGTTCACATGCCCCTACTGTCACTTCAACTTCAGCAAGGCGGAGAAGGGCGAGGTGGAGGCGGTCGAGAAGAAGCACGAGGCTGTGGGCTACGTCAGCGACGACGCCTGCGCGGATTGCGGCGTCATGTTCAACGATGGCATGTCCGTTCTCAAGTGCCCATCGTGCCAGGCCAGGTATCACAAGCGCTGCGCCGAGAGACTGGCCAACTGCGCCGAGTGCAACGGGGAGCTGTCCTCAGGCATGAGCATGGTGTTCAAGGCGCCCGCAGCCCCGGATACCGAACTGGCCGAGACCGTGCCCATCAAGCCCGAGGAGATCGAGGAGGAGGAGGCAAGGACGGTCCCGAAGGAGAGGCCCGTGTTCGAGGAGAAGAGGCCCAGTGGGCCCACATGCCCGAACTGTGGCCACGATGTCGAGGCCAACTGGAAGGTCTGCCCGAGCTGCGATGCGGACCTTGTTCCCAAGGTCGAGGTCCCGCCAAAGCCACCGGAGGTCGAGAAGCCGAAGGAGGTCCCGCCGGTGGTCGCCAAGATCATGGCGAAGGTGGAGGCAGCCCCGGCGCCCCTCACGAATTGCCCGAAGTGCGGCGAAGAGGTGGAGCCCGATTGGAAGGTCTGTCCGTCCTGCGACGCGCAACTGGGCGCGAAGGTCCCGATGCCTCCCAAGCCCGTGGCCCCGCCGAAGCCCGTCGTCCGGCCAAGGCCCAAGGAGGAGCCTAAGGTCGAAGCGACGGTCGGCGGCAAGTGCCCGAAGTGCGGGGATGAGGTGGAGACCGACTGGAAGGTCTGCCCGAACTGCGACACCGTCCTGAGGCCCGCAAAGGTCCCGGAGGTCAAACCCAAGGAAGATGAGGCGGGCAAGAAAAAGATCGTCTGGTCCAAGACTGCCAAGGACAAGGCCCTTTCCAAGGAACCCGTTGTCACGAAGCCTGAGGAGAAGACCAAGGTCGAAGCGAAGCCAGAGATCAAGAAACCATCGGATGAGGGCCTCAAGGAGGAGCTCGACACCATCACGAAGGAGATC
>Ga0315279_10004242_pt1 | contig 19350 bp, 14 predicted proteins | sample YL17G06_20_MG_FD_203694 | JGI IMG/M metagenome (GOLD analysis project Ga0315279, IMG submission 203694) | Sediment microbial communities from Yellowstone Lake, YNP, Wyoming, USA - YL17G06_20 | ecosystem: Environmental > Aquatic > Freshwater > Lake > Sediment | place: USA: Wyoming | collected... | reverse complement strand
GCTCGGTCTGAGAGCAGCCGATCGGCCGCGATGGCCGCCAATTGCGCGACCGCCAGCGCGAACGGCGCCAGGAACTTCACCGGAAAGCGAACCACGCGGTAAATGGGAATCAGGTAATAGAAAACATAGGAGAGCGGCGTGTAGCGCCCCAGCGCCAGCAGCAGGGCGATCAGCGCCGCCGCGGCCCAGAACATTGCGGATTGCGTCCGCCGCGGCGGACGAATTTCGGATTCCGACCCGGTGGCGGGCGGGGTGAAATCCGCAATCCGCAATCCGCAATCCGCAATTCCCAAAAGGGCCAGCGCCAGCGGAACGATCCCGATGAACACCGACAGCAGGAAATAAGCCTCGCGTCCTTCCAGGTAGATCCACGGAGTGGAGTCATGGAGCGGGTTGCCCAGGAAATCGGGAAGGACCAGTTCCAGGCCCTTCAGCGGATGGAGCGACCAGAACAAGGTCTGGTCAAAGCCGAACGAGCCGCGGACGGTGTCCGGCATATGCCACAGCGCCGGCACCACCTGGATGGCGGAGAATCCGGCGGCCAGCAGCAGCGCCAGCAGGAAACGGCCCAGCACCCTGCGGTTCATTCCCGCCCAGGCTGCGGCGCGCGCATCACCGTGAAAGGCGAGCGCCCAGCCGAGCGCCAGCGCGGCGGTGGCCAGGCTGGTCAGCGGCTCACCCGCGAACACCTGCAAGGTGAGCGCGCCGGCCAGCGCGCCGGCGCCCTTCCAGCCGCCCCGCCGCATCTGGTAATCGGCGGCCAGCACCGCCAGCGGCATCCAGGCCACGGCGGGAAGCAGGTTGTAGAAGGCGCCCAGTGAGACGATGGGGCCGCTAAAGACGAACAGCGCGCCGGCCAGAAAGCAGGCGAACGGCCGCAGGCCGATCCGCCGCGCCAGCAGGAAGGCGCCCGCGGCCAGCACGAAAAAATGCAGCAGGTAATGGAGTTTGAAACCGAAGGCCGCCGGCAGGATCCAGGCCAGCCAGGCCGTGGGGTAGAACAGCAGGTAATTGGCGTTGACGCTCACCGGTTCGCCGAAGTGCTCGAAGGGGTTCCAGATCGGCAGTTGGCCGCTCTGCACCAGGGTGCGAAGCTCGACCGCCCGCGGGAAGTGAGCGAAGGAGATGTCGCGGAAAAAGAAAGTGTCGGAAGTAAACAAGGCGCGCCAGAACACGGCGGCCACCAGCGCCATCAGCGCCGCCAGCCAAACCCGGGACGAATCTTCAACGCAGAGACGCGGAGGACGCTGAGAAAACGCAGAGACAAGAGACTCTGCGGAATCTCCGCGCTCTCTGCGTCTCTGCGTTTCAGAAAACTTCTCCATCATTTTGAATGGTCTGGAAAAGCGAATTCTCCAGATGATTTACAATAAGCCCATGCGCACAATTGTAGCCATTTTTGGATGCGCGCTGATGGCCGGCGCGCAGGCAACCGGCCCGGCGTCGAAAGCGCCCGCGGGCACGGAGGGCTGGCAGGCGGTGGCCCGGCAGTTCAAGGGCGGCCACGTCCGAGCACACCAGAAGTTCCTCTCCGGCGATTCGCTGGAGGGGCGAGGCACCGGCCAGCGCGGCGGGCAGGTCGCCATTGACTATATCGCAGCGCAGTTTGAATTGGCCGGGCTGAAACCGGCGGTGAACGGCTCCTACATCCAGCCGGTCCCGCTGGTCGGCGTGGAAACGGACCGTTCCAGCACGCTGGCCTTCGCAAAAGACGGCCAGGAAATCCGGCCGCAATACCTGGCTGACTACGTGGCCAACAACGAGGCCCAGACGGTGGTGTCGGACGTTGACGCGACGATGGTTTTTGTGGGGTACGGCATCGTGGCGCCCGAGTACCAGTGGGACGACTACAAGGGCGCGAACCTGCGCGGCAAAGTGCTGGTGATGCTGGTGAACGACCCGCCGTCGGACGACCCGAAGCTTTTCGGCGGCAAGGCGCTCACCTACTACGGCCGCTGGACCTACAAGTACGAAGAGGCTACGCGGAGAGGCGCGGCGGGCGCCGTGCTCGTTCATACCCCGCAGTCGGCCGGCTACGGCTGGAACGTGGTGCGCAACTCCTGGGGACGCGAGCAGGCCTACGTCGAGGTGGGCGCGGGCGAGCCGGCCCTGAAAATCGCCTCCTGGATCACGGAAGCCGCCGCCCGCCGGGTGGCGGCCCTGGCCGGGCAGGACCTGGACAAACTGACCGCCGCAGCCGCCCGGCGCGACTTCCGCCCCGTCGATCTCGGCCTGCGGCTGCGCTCGCACCTGGTCTCGAAGGTCCGGCCCATCCACACGGCCAACGTTATCGGGGTGCTGGAAGGCAGCGATCCCAAGCTGAAGGACCAGGCCGTCGTCTATACCGCGCACCATGACCACCTGGGCGTGGGCGAGCCGGTCAATGGAGATGCAATTTACAACGGCGCCGTGGACAACGCTTCGGGCATGGGAATCTTGCTGGAGCTGGCGCGGGCGTTTGCGGCCGCGCCCGTTCGCCCGCGCCGCTCGATTGTCTTTGCGGCGGTCACCGGGGAGGAGGCCGGCTTGCGCGGCTCCGCCTATTACGCCGCCCATGCCGTGTTCCCGCCCGGAGAGACGGCCGTGAACATCAACTATGACGCCATATTCTTCCTTGGCAAAACGCGCGACGCGCAACTGCTGGGTGTGGAGCGGACCACGCTGGAGCCGATCGCCCGGCAGGCCGCGCAGGCGCTGAGCTTTCGCATCGTGCCCGACGAGCATCCCGAGCAGGGTCACTACTATCGCTCCGACCACTTCAGCCTGGCAAAAGCCGGCATCCCCGGAATCAACCTGAGCCTGGGCGGCGACGTGATCGGCAAGCCGCCCGGGTGGGGCGAAAATCAGAAAGCCGAGTACCGCGCCAGGCACTACCACCAGCCCTCCGACGAGTTCAATCCCAGTTGGGATTATTCGGCGGCCGAGCAGGCGGCGGCCATCGGGATCTACATCGGCTGGCAGGCGGCCATCGCGGAGGCGCTGCCCGGCTGGAAAAAGGGCGACGAGTTTGAGGCCGCCCGCCTGAAATCCCTGGGCCGGTGACGGCGGCCGCCACACGGCGCGGGAGCAGGCTAGCGGCTTGCTTGACCGCCAGTCGGCCCTCGGCTAGACTCTCTGCAGAAGCTTGGATGCTGAGAAGGGAGTGGAGGCGTCTCTGCTATAATTGCCGGAGATTTTCTTGTTGTTCGCCATGCGTAAGTATCGTCTTGCTCTCGCCGCGGGGGCGGCCTTGCTCCCTGTAGCTATTGGCCTGCTCGCCCAGCAGCCCACCCCGGCAACCCCCACCGCGCAACGCCCAATTATCGTGCGCGTCGAGCGCGTCCCGGTGCTGTTCACCGCGCTGGACCGCAAGGAACGGTTCGTCACCGACCTCTCCAGGGATGAAATCCATGTTTTCGACAACAAGAAGAAACAGGAGATCCTGGAGTTCACCAAGGAGACCGACCTGCCCCTGCGCATCGCGCTGCTGATCGACACCAGCAACAGCATCCGGGAACGATTCAAATTCGAGCAGGAAGCGGCCATTGAGTTCCTGAACTCCGTGCTGCGGCCCAAGACCGACCGGGCCATGGTGCTGGCGTTCGACACCAATGCCGAGGTGGTCCAGGACTTCACCGACGACCTGGGCAAGCTCAGCGAGGCCATCCACTCGCTGCGGCCGGGCGGCGGAACGGCGATGTACGACGCCATCTACCATGCGGTGCGCGACAAGCTGATGGCCCAGGAACCGGCCGGCGGCCTACGGCGCACCATCATCTTGATCAGCGATGGCGACGACAACCAGAGCCGGGGCAGCCGCGAGGACACGCTGGCCATGGCCCAGCGCGGCGAAGTGACCGTCTTTGCCATCAGCACCAACCGCGGCAACCCCGAGCAGGCCGAGAAAAGCGCCAGGCCGGCGGGAGGCGAGCAGCAGGGCGACCGCGTGCTGCGGCGCTTCGCCGAGGAGACCGGGGGGCGCGTGTTCTTTCCCTTCAAGGCCGCCGACCTGAATACTTCCTTCGAGCGCATCGGGCAGGAATTGCGCAGCCAGTACGCATTGCTGTACCGGCCCAACACTCCCCGGGACGGTTCCTTCCACGCCATCGAGGTGGTATCGCAGCGCAAGGGAATCAAGATCAGGGCCCGCAAAGGTTACTTCGCGGTTCGCGAATGATCACGAGGTTGCAGGTGGCAGGTGGCAGGTGGCAGGTGAGGGAGTGCGCATTCCCGGTTGCGCTGTGCACCTGCCACCTGTGACCCGCAACCTGTAACCTAAAGCCGCTTCAGCGGCGGAAAGTTGGCACTCATGGCCGATGAGAAGACAGAGAAAAACCGTTCCCTGGAGCTGGCCTTCTCGCAGATCGAAAAGCAGTTTGGCAAGGGCGCCATCATGCGGCTGGGGGCCAAGGACGCGCTGGTGCCGGTGTCGGTCATCTCCACCGGCTCGCTAGCCCTGGATGCGGCCCTGGGGGTGGGCGGCGTGCCCCGCGGACGCGTCAGCGAGATCTACGGCCCGGAAGCCAGCGGCAAGACCACCCTGGCGCTGCACGTGGTCGCCGCAGCCCAGCGCCAGGGCGGCATGGCGGCTTTCATCGACGCCGAGCACGCGCTGGACCCCCCCTACGCCCGCAGGTTGGGCGTCGATGTGGATAACCTGCTGGTATCGCAGCCCGACTACGGCGAGCAGGCGCTGGAGATCGCCGAGGCGCTGGTCCGTTCCGGCGCCATCGATGTGCTGGTGGTGGATTCGGTGGCCGCCCTGGTGCCCAAAGCCGAGCTGGACGGCGAGATGGGCGAGCCCTCCATGGGCCTGCAGGCCCGGCTGATGTCGCAGGCCCTGCGCAAGCTGACCGCCATCGTCGCCAAGTCGAAGACCTGCCTGATCTTTATTAACCAAATACGGGAGAAAATCGGCGTCATGTTCGGCAATCCGGAAACCACCACCGGGGGCCGCGCTCTGAAGTTTTACGCCTCGGTGCGCCTGGATATCCGCCGCATCGCGGCCCTGAAGGATGGCGACACGGTCATCGGCAACCGCACCAGGTGCAAGGTGGTCAAGAACAAGCTGGCCGCGCCGTTCCGCGATGCGGAATTCGACATCCTGTACGGGGAAGGCATCTCGCGCGAGGGGGACCTGCTGGACGTGGCTGTGGAAAAGGGCCTGGTGGAGAAAAGCGGCTCCTGGTTCTCCTTTGGCAGTGAACGGATTGGCCAGGGCCGTGAGAACGCTCGCCTGTTCCTGAAAGAGAACAAGGACATCCGCGACAAGTTGGATCAAGAAGTGCGCAAGATCCTGGGGCTGCCCCTGCCGAGCGCCGCGGCTGCCAGCGCGGCGGCTGCTCCGGCCGATGCTCCTACCCCCGGCGCGCCGCCTCGCGGCAGGCCGGCAGGCCGGTGAGAAAATGGGACCCTGACGGGCCGGACCAGCATAGCCGGAACCACAAGAGCCGAGACTGCAAGACGGGGGGCCGGCGAGACGCCAGCGCTCCATAGGCGGCCGTTTATGGAGCGCTGGCGTCCCGCCGGCCCCGTTCCATTGCACAATCCGGTACAGATCAGTAGCGAATGTGCTGGACAGCCGCCCTTCCTTCGGCACAAAATGTGACGGCGTTGCTCTGTCAGCAAGGTTTTTGGATGCCTGACAGAATCCACTCAGTAACGAGAGGAAATGCGATTCATCGTTTTGGGCCGCTGTTTTTGGGTGCTGTCTCTAGCCACGGGCTTATTGGGTTTCGAGACCTGGGCCACCGTTCAGGAATCCGCGTCAACGCCTAAGACCACCAGTTCCCGCAAGACAGGCACGGCGAAGAAGACTGCGGCGAGCGCCGCCAAGCCCGCCCCCTCCCAGGCCAATTCAGCGAAAGGCGCCACCCGGAAGGCTGCTCCGGCGAGAAGCACTTTAAGAACCGCCAAGAAAGTCCCTGCGGCGAAAACCCCATCCCGCAGCGCCAAGGTCACCACGGCCGCGGCGAAGAAACCGGCTTCCGTAAAAACCACCGCCTCCGCGAAGAAGACGACAGCGGCGCGCCAGCCGGTGCGCCGCTCTTCCCGCCAGACGTGGACCACCAGCTCATACGCGGATTCCACGGTCGGCGACGAACCGGCGGGCGAGGACCCGGTGGTACGAGCGGCGGCGGTGGAGGCCCTGGGGCCGCTCAACGGCAGCATCGTTGTGGTCGATCCCAACGGCGGGCGCATCCTCTCGATGGTGAATCAGAAGGTGGCGCTGGACACCGGGTACACGCCCTGCTCCACCGTCAAGCTGCCCGTGGCGGCCGCCGCCTTGCGCGAAGGTATTATTACCAAGGACACGCGGGTGCCGCTGGGACGCCGCTGGTCGATGAACCTGACCGAGGCCTTGGCGCACTCCAACAATCCTTACTTCGCCAGGATCGGCGCCCAGGTGGGGTTTCCCAGGCTGAGCAAGTACGCCCGCGATTTCGGTTTCGGAGAGCTGGCGGGCTACGGCATCGCCGGCGAGCACCTGGGCACTTTCCCCGATGCCCCGCCGCGCCTGGGCGGCGTGGGCCTGCTCTCCAGTTTCGGGCGGGAGATCCAGGCCACACCGTTGCAGCTCGCCGCGTTCGTTTCCGCGGTGGCCAATGGAGGAACGCTTTACTACCTGCAGTACCCGCGCAGCACGGCCGAGATCGAGGCCTTCCAGCCGCGCATCAAGCGCGAACTGGAAATCGGGGACGTCTTGCCGCAGTTGCGCGAGGGGATGATGGCGGCGGTGGCCCGCGGCACGGCCCGGCAGTTGGATGACCCCTATGACACGGTGGCCGGCAAGACCGGAACCTGCAGCCAGGGTGGCACGCGGCTGGGCTGGTTCGCCTCCTACGAGGCTCCCGACAATCCCAGAACGGTGGTGGTGGTGCTGCTGCGCGGCGGCCGCCCGGTGATGGGCCCGCTGGCGGCCCAGGTGGCCGGCCGCGTTTATCGCTATCTGCACGAGCGCGGCTATTACCAGCAGCGCGCCCTCTCCAACCCCATCAAGCTGAATCCCGCCGCGGCCATCCTCAGCCAGTAACAAGGTCCAAAAGTCCAAAGGTCCAAGGTCGAAAACCCTGCCGACCCTTGGACCCTCCTATAGCGCAAAGGTCATCCTCATTTCGCCCGGGCATTCCCAGGCGGTGTGGAAACCGTAACTGAGCAAGGCGGAAGGCAGCAAGCAGGAGGTCCGGTCGCCGCCTTCTGCCTTCCGCCTTCTGCCTTCAGGTCCTACGGTACGGCGACGAACTTGGGCTCCAGGTAATGCACGCGGTAGGCGAAATCGTACAACTGGTCGCGAAACGCCGGGTCGGCGATGGCGATCAGCGCCTCAGCGCGCTGGCGCAAGGTCTTCCCGTGAAGGTAGGCGATGCCGTGTTCGGTCACCACGTAGTGGACATCGCCGCGCGAGGTGACGACCCCGGCCCCGGAAAGCAGCGGCGAGATACGCGACACGGTTCCATCCTTGGCCGTCGAAGGCACGGCGATAATCGGCTTGCCGCCCTTGGAGCGCGCCGCGCCGCGTACGAAGTCCACCTGCCCCCCGATCCCGCTGTACAGCGTGGTGCCGATCGAGTCCGCGCAGACCTGCCCGGTCAGGTCGATCTGCAGCGCCGAGTTGATGGCGATCATGTTCTCGTTCTGGGCGATGACGAAGGGATCGTTCACGTAGCTGGTGGGATGGAACTCGAAAATGGGGTTGTCGTGGATGAAATCCGCCAGCCGGCGGGTGCCCAGGACGAAACCGGCCACCACCTTCCCGGTGTGCAGCGTCTTCTTCTCGCCGTTGACCACGCCCGATTCGATCAGAGAAATCACGCCATCGGAAACCATCTCGCTATGGATGCCAAGGTCCTTGCGGTCGCGCAGGCAGGCCAGCACCGCGTCGGGGATGCCGCCGATGCCCATCTGCAGGGTGGCGCCGTCGGGAATCAGCGAGGCCACGTTCTGCGCGATGCGGTGCTGCAGCTCGGTGAAGGGCACGGGGTGCAGCTCGGCCAGCGGGTGCGAGGTCTCGACGATGGCGCTCACCTTGCTGACGTGCAGGAAGGAATCCCCCAGCGCGCGCGGCATCCGGTCGTTCACCTCGGCGATCACGTAGCGCGCGCAACGGGCGGCCGTCAGCGTGCAATCGACCCCCACGCCCAGGCTCATGTACCCGTGTTCGTCGGGCGGCGAGAGCTGCACCAGCGCCCCGTCCAGCGGCAGTTGGCCGGAGGTAAACAGGCGCTCGATCTCGCAGAGAAAAATCGGCGTGTAGTCGGCGCGCCCTTCGGTCACCGCCTCCCGGACATTGCTGCCGATGAACAGCGCGTTGTGGCGGAAGTGGCCGCGATACTCCGGCTTCACGTAGTCCGCGCTGCCAAACGTCAGCAGGTGCACGATCTCGACGTTGCTGAGCTGGTCGGCCCGCTTCAGCAGCGCCGACACCAGCGTTTCCGGTTCCGCGCAGCCAGGGTGCACATAGACACGATCGCCGGAGCTCACCCGCTCCACGGCGCGCTCGGCCGTCGTGAGCTTCTCGCGAAACGCGTTTGTCCAGCTCTTCATGGCTTCGCCAGTCGGATCTGGTGGCCGACCATGGCGGACACCTCCCGATACGGGATGCTCCACCGTTCGGCCAGCGCCTTGTTGGTGCACTCTCCCCAAAGCGTGAAGACCCCGCGGGCCAGCTCCGGCGAGCGCTGCAGCGCCTGCTCCAGCCCAAAACCGGTCAGCGCCAGGATGTAGGGCAGGCTGGCCTGCGAGAGCACGGCGCTGGCGGTCCGGGCGATATCGGCGGTCATGTTGGGCACGCAGTAATGAAGCACGTCCGAGTGGCGGAAGACCGGGTCGGCCAGCGTGGTGGGCCGGCTGGTCTCCACGCAGCCGCCCTGGTCGATGGAAAGATCCACGATGACGCTGCCCGGCTGCATGCGTTCCACCAGTTGCCGTGAAACCAGGTGCGGCGTCAGCCCGCCGTGAACCAGGACGGCGCCGATCAGCACGTCGGCCGGGGGCGCCAGTTCCTCGACGGTGGCCGCATCCGACACTTCGGTAATGGCCCCGGGCGCCATTCTAAGCAGGCGGCGCAGCTTGTGAACGTCCAGATCGAGCACATAGGTGGTGGCGCCGCTGTTGAGGGCGGTGCGGGCGGCCGTGCTGCCTACCGTCCCCGCGCCCAGGATCAGCACCCGCGCCGGCGCCACGCCCGGCGCGCCGCCCAGCAGGATCCCCCGGCCTCCGGAAGTGGAGCGCAGCAGGTGCCCGGCCACCGCCACGGCCATGGGCCCGGCGATCTCGCTCATGGGCTGAAGGACCGGGAGGCGCCCGTCCAGCGCCTCGATCACTTCGTAGCCAATCGCCGCGATGCGCTTGTCCACCAGCAGCGTGATCTCCTCCCGGTCGGCCACAATCAGATGGAACCACGCCATTACCGCCTGGTGGCTGTGCAACTGCTGCATTTCATCGCGAGTCAGGTTGCCGACCTTAACCAACAACTCGCAGCGGTCGATCACTTCGGCGGGCGAGAAGGCGATCTCGGCGCCGGCCGCCACGTAGCTGCTGTCCGGGAAATGGCTGCGTTCGCCGGCTCCGCGCTGAACAAACACGCGGTTGGAGTTCTCCACCAGGCGGCGGACGGCGGCCGGTGTCAGAGCTACTCGGGACTCGCACCTGGCTGTTTCCTTGACGACTCCGATATTCATAAGAGGCCAGACGCCTCCCTTGTCTACAGGCACGGGGCTTGCCACAGGAGGGGCCGGACCAAGCCGCCGCCCTGTCTCATTCATTATACTGGGCTCCTCTCCCAAAAGTGTAAGAGGCCCGGGTTTGTTTGCCTCACGGACTTCTGGGAATCCAAGCCCCCGGTGGGCGCGACCTTGCGTCGTCCGCAGATAGCTGGCGATGGCCGTCTACACTTCATCCGCCAAATTGTCGCTAGCACCCTCGGTAATGTACGAAATGCGGACAGATGGTCGCAGAATGGCTCGGCTCGCCGCCTTAAAGCTGAGGCCCCTGGCGTGCATTCAATGCGCCAAAGCGAGCGCGCTGGTCCGCCTTCATACTCGGTAGCGCCTTTTCCGCTCTCCCGGTGCCAACACGGGATTGAGGCGGAAGCCTACCGCCGGCGGGCTGTTTCTTCGCTGCGGTCTACCCGGAGCCGCAGGAGAGCCGCGCTCGCTTTTATTCAAACCAGGGTCTGCCGGTGAGGAAGGAGTCGGGCGCCAGGAGGGTACGACTTCTGGCTCCTGACTTCTGACTCCTGTGGTTGATGGAATCATGATCCAGGTGCGAAGCATAGTCGTTTACATTGATTTTTCAGCGCTGGCCAGGCATTTGTTGGAAGCCGCGATCCTGCTGGCCCGCGGCTTCGGCGCCCGCGTACTGGCCGCCGCTGCGGTTCCCGTTCCCGGGGTGCATGCCGGCGGCTACGCCCTTCCGGATACGGGCGGGTTGGACTGGGGCGTGGACTACTCCCAGGCGGGGCAGCAACTGGAGGAACTGGTCCGCAGCACCCCGCGCATGGGCGTGCCCGTCGAAGCGCACGTGATGACGGGGGATGCGACGCCGGTGCTGTTGTCGCTGCTGGGCAGGTCGCACGCCGATGTGCTGCTGCTGGGCGCCAGCTCCAGCCGGCCCCTGGTCATGCGCCTGAACTGGATGCAGGAGAAGCTGTACCGGCAGGCGCCCTGCCCGGTTCTGGCGCTGAATGGCGCCGCCGTCTGCACCGGGCTGCGTGTGCCGACGGCGGGCCTGCTGTCCGGCCGGCGGCTGCGCATGGTGATCGGCACGCGCTTCGATCCGCCCAGTGAGCCGGCCGTGCTGGCCGGAATGATGCTGGCGCGCCACTACTCGGCCGAGACCATCCTGCTCCACGTGGAACGCAAGGACCGCCGCAGCCATGATGAATCGTTCAACCTCTGCCAGTTCCTGGCCGGCCTGAGCGCGGAGGGCCAGAGACTGCTTTCCTCGCCGATCTGCCCGGAGTGGCTGGAGCCCGCGCCCAGGACCGTGGTGCGCTATGGGCGCGCCGATGAAGAGATCATCGAGACGGCAGCCGACATCGGCGCCGACCTGCTGGTGATCGGCGCGCATTGCCCGCCGCTGGGCATCCCGCTGTGGCCTTCGCTGGCCAGCCGCATCGTCGATGGCGCGCCCTGCCCGGTGCTGGTGGTGGGCCGCTTGGGCCTGACCCGCGCGCTTACCTCTTCGCTGGCCACGACCGAGAACCGCGCGCTGGCCGCCGCGGCCAAAGCTTAGGCTGTGGGCCGTAGGCTGTAGGCTGTAGGTGCGGCCGATCCCACTTACAGCTTCGCCTCCAGCCCATAGCTCAGCCCTATACCCCACAGCCTACAGCCTACGGTCTACAGCCCCTTCCGGGACCCCGACACGCTGACCCGCTTCAAACCCTGATGCACAATTTGTCTCTATTGGGGCGCCTTTCGCTTTTCCCAGCGCTTTTAAAATCAGCAGGTTGCGAGTGGACACGGGCGTGCCCAAGGGATAGGCGGAAACGGCGTGGGCTTCTCTCCCGCGTTGCCCGCGCTGTCTGCTAGGGCCGCTCAACCCTCCCCGAGCGGCCCTTGCTGTTTTCTACGGCAGTGATGAGTGACAAGTGACGAGTGAACAAGAGAAGCGCCTGCTGGACGCTGCTGCTGGCTCGTCACTGGTCACTTGTCACTCGTCACTGATCTCCTGTTCTGCTCGTCCAGCCATTTCTTGAGCGGGGCGAAGTAATCCAGGATGGCGGTGGCATCCATACGGTCTTCCCCGGTGAGGGCCTGGAGCGCCTCGGGCCACGGCTGGCTCTTGCCCATTTCCAGCACCTGCCTGAGTTTTGCTCCGGCGTCCGCATTGGCGTAAATCGAGCAGCGGTGCAGCGGCCCCCTGGTGGCCGGCCGCTCTGCACAGCCCGCGGTGGAACTGGAACTGGAGAATGTCGGCCAGGAAGTAGCGGGTGTAGGGCACGTTGGCCGGAACGTGATACTTGGCTCCGGGGTCGAAATCGGCCTCGGTGCGCTCCAGCGGCGGCGCGACTCCCTGGTATTTCTTCCGCAGTTCCCACCAAGTCTTGTTGTAGTCGGCGGGCTTGATCTGGCCGGAGAACACTTTCCATCGCCACTGATCGATCAGCAGGCCGAAGGGCAGGAACGCAACCTTGTCCAAGGCCCGCATCATCAGCTCGCCCAGCTCGCTTCCCTCCTTCGGCACCTGGGCCAGCAACCCGATCTTGTTGAGGTAGGCGGGCGTCACCGACAGGGCGATGGTGTCGCCGATGGCCTCGTGGAAGCCGTCGTTGGCGCTGTCGCGGTACAGCGGGGGCTGCGTGCTGTAGGCGCGCTGGTAAAAGTTGTGGCCCAGTTCGTGATGGATGGTGACCAAGTCCTCGCCCTTGATCTCGATGCACATCTTCAGCCGCAGGTCCTCGACCTGGTCCACGTCCCAGGCGCTGGCGTGGCAGACCACGTCGCGGTCGCGCGGCTTGGTGAACAGCGAGCGTTCCCAGAAACCCTTTGGCAGGGGATCGAAGCCCAGTGAGGTGAAGAAGCGCTCGCCGTAGCGGACCATCTCGATGGGCGTGGCGTTTCTGGCTTTCAGCAGCTCGGTCAGGTCGCAGCCGGCGGCGCTGCCCGGCGGCTCCACCAGCGGGTAGATGTTGTTCCATTGCTGGGCCCACATGTTGCCCAGCAGGTGCGCGGGGATCAGGCCGTCGGGCCGCTCGGCCGCCTTGCCGTACTTGCGGATGAGCCGGGCGCGCACGTAGGTGTGCAGCGCCTCGTACAGCGGCCGCACCTGCTGCCACAGCCGCTCCACCTCGGCCGAGAACTGCTCCGGCGGCATGTCGTACTTCGAGCGCCAGAGCGCGCCCATGTCGGCGAAGCCCAGCGTGCGGGCGCCCTCGTTGGCCAACTCCACGAAGCGCTGGTAGCGCTGGCGCATGGGCGGCGAGATACTGTGCCAGCCGCGCCAGGCCATCAGCAACTGGCCGGGGTCGCGGCTGGCGGCCATGATGTTCTCCAGGTCGTTCAGCGAATAACACTTGCCCTGCGGCCCCTCGGGGCAGTATTTGCCCTTGCCGTAATCGCCCTCCAGCGAGGCGGCGATGCGCGTCAGCTCCGCCTGTTTTCGCGGGTCCGCCGGCGCCGGCAGCGTGAGGGAGAGCTTCAGCAATTCCAGCTTGCGCGCCGTGTCGGCGGGCAGCTTCAGGCCGTCGAAGCGGCGGGCGTCCAGCGCCAGATCGGTCGCCGCCGCGATCACGTCTTTCTGCGCCTCGGCAGCGATCTGTTCGGTGTCGTCGGTGATGTAGGTGCTCTGCACCCAGGAAGCGCGGTCGGCCTTGGCCCACAGCTCCAGCAACCGCGCCTCGGCCCTGGTGATAAAAGTCCGCGCTTCGGCCGGCGTGGCCTTCGCAGCTTTTTCTTTCTGCGCTTGCGCGGCGTAGGCCGCGGCTGCCACTCCGACGGCGGCCAGAACACCAATCAGCAGCCAGTAACGTTTCATATAGAGATTTGACCACAAAAAGCAGGGAAGACAGAAGCCAGCCCCAAAAAAGACCACAGCGTCCTTTGTTTCGCCCCTGGCTTTGTGGTATTTTCGAGCTGAAGGAGAGTCATTAGCCGATGGCTTACGTGATCGCTGAACCTTGCATCAACGTCAAAGACACTGCCTGCGTGGACGCCTGCCCGGTCGATTGCATCCATCCCAGGAAAGACGAATCGACATTCGAGGGCGAGACGATGCTGTACATCGATCCCATCGAGTGCATCGACTGCGGCGCTTGCGTGCCGGTCTGCCCGGTCGCGGCGATCTTCGCGCTGGACGACCTGCCCGAGAAGTGGAAGCACTTCGCCGAGATCAACGCCAACTGGTACCAGAAAAAGTAACCTTTGTGGTACTTTGTCACCAGCGCCGTGGCGACATCACACCAGATTCCGGTTCGGCAACGGGCGTTCGGCCTGCGCCTGGTGGCCATGGCCGTGGTACTCGGCTGTCTGTACTGGGCCAGTTCCTTGGTGATGACCTTCGTGGTGTCGCTGCTGCTGTTCTTTCTTTGCGACCCGGTGGTGAGCTGGCTGGGCCGCCGCGGCCTGCCCCGCGCGGTGGGCTCCCTGCTGATGGTGATTGCCCTGCTGGCCATCGCCTACGGGGCCTTTTACTTGTTCTACGCCCAGGCCCAGGCCTTCGTGAATGATTTTCCAAACTATTCAGAGAAGCTGCGGCGGCACGTGATCCGCTTCCGCCAGAAAGCCGAGCAGATCCAGGAGCAGACGGAAACGGTGATGGCGGTGGAGAAGAGCGCGCGGCGCCCGGTGCGCGCCGCCGCCCCGCAGACCGACTGGACCACCTACCTCGGCGCCGGCCTTCGTTCGGCCACCGAGATCGCGTTCCTGGTCAGCTTCGTTCCGTTCCTGATTTACTTCCTGCTGGCCTGGAAAGACCCCTTGCGGCGCAACTCGGTGACTCTGTTCGCGGCCGGAAACCGCATGGCGGCCGAAAAGACGCTGGACGGCATCACCATGATGATCCGCGGGTTCATCTTCGGCAACGTGATCATCGGGGCCATTCTTTCGGCAGCCTCCGCGCTCTTGTTTGTGATGATGGGGTTGCCGTACGCGGCCCTGATGGCGCCCATCAGCGGCTTCTTAAGCGTGGTTCCCTACCTCGGCGTCCTGCTGGCCATGATCCCGCCCATCCTGGCCGGCGCCACCAAATACGACACGCTGGCGCCGCTGATCGGCATCGCTTCCGGCGTGGCCGGGTTTCACATCATCGCCCTCAACGTGCTGTACCCGAAGCTGATCGGGGCGCGCCTGCATCTGAACCCCGTGGTGGTGACGGTCTCGTTGATGTTCTGGGGCTGGCTCTGGGGGGCCATGGGCTTGCTGCTGGCCATCCCCATCACCGCGGCGATCAAGGCCATCTTCGACAACGTCCCGGACTGGCGGCGCTACGGCCGCCTGATGGCCGACTGACCAGGTGTCAGGCGCCAGGCGAGGCACTTGCAGAATTCACAACCGGAACATGTAGCGCCGGGCCTCGTGCCCGGCAGGCCCGATTCGGGCAGGCCCGATTCGGGCAGGCCCTTGATTGGCAAGCCGCTGCGGATGCCGGGCGCGAGGCCCGGCGCTACATCGGAGAATTCCGCCAGCACCTCAAGCCGTTGGGTTCGGGTGGCGGGACAAGCGCGCCGTTACACCTCGGCGGCGTGCACGCGCTGCTCGCCCGCCCTGACCAGTTCCTGGAGAAATGGCTTGGCGGCCAACTGGCGACGGAAGAACTCTACCGCCTCAGCACAAGCCTTGGCATGAGGCGCGCGCAGCAGGCCGCGCATGCGCTGGCATTCGAGGAAGATGAAGTAGGTCAAGGCCACGTCGCACATGCAGTAGTCGGCGATCTCCTTCAGCCTGCCGTGCTCGTACTCGGCCTCCACCCGCGCCCCTTCCATCCCGGTTTTTCCCGGCAATCCCAGCAACTTGGCGACGGCATCGAGCGAGGGCCGTTGCGCCGCCCCGTAGTTGGTGAGGAACTCGACGATGTCGAAATGAAATTCGGGGGCGAAGCGGTAACGGTAATTGTTGAACCTGTCGCGGTTGCTGAAGTAAGCCGCCGAGCCCAAGCCGTAGCGCAGCGAGCGATGCTCGATCACCGGCAGGTCGAAGCAGCGGCCGTTGAAACTCACCAGCACGCACTGGGGCCCGCGCTTGCCTCCCCCGTAGCGCTCGAACGTCTGCCAGAAGTAGCGAAGGATTTCCTCCTCGCCGCAGCCGTATTTCGCCCCGAAGGTCCGGATGGCCAAGTTCTCGTCGCACACCAGCCCGCCGATGACGATGGGGATATGGTAGAGGGGATGGAGCAGGTGTTCGCTCTCTTCCTTCACCTTGGCGTAGCTCTTGCTGTAAACCGCTTCGACCAGCGCCTGATCGGGGTAGGTCTCGATGTCGAAAATCAGGTAGTTCATTGCGTCTGCTGACTTTACCGCGGCCTTCGACTATAATCAAGGTCCGGGGGGATGACACCGACAGAGGTGCACGTGTGGGGCGATCGAGGCGCTCGAAAGAAGACGACGGCGGCAAAGGCAGGGCGAACCTCGAGGCCGCGCACGCTCACATTCAGCGAGCACGCGAACAGTGGGAACGCGCGGCAGTAGACAGTTGGGAACCAGCGGACCCCGCTGGCTGCGTTACCTTTGCCTTTTACGCCTTCGAAAACGCCGTTGTGGCGGCTGCGGAAGCGGTCGGGGCGCGATGGGAGAAGAAGCATCCGTTCAAGGCAGAACTCGCGGAGAGGTTGGCTGCGAATAGGGTTCTGACAACCGACGTCAGCGAGCGACTTCGTTGGCTTAACAACGTGAGAAAGGACGTCGCGTACGGCGAACCGGGCGCCGAACTTGGCGGCGTGGACCTCGAGGAGTTGGTTTCGGACTTGGAGGGGTTCATTGGCGAGGTCGAGGAAGTCATAGTGACCACTGAGGAAGCCGCAGAGGATAGCGAGGACACATCATGAGCGGGCGCAGTTCCAACCAGGGAGGGTATATGACAGCACTAGGGGACTTTTGCGCCCAGGTCGAAAAGCACAACGACAACTTGCGTGCGTCGGTGATTCTGATCGGTTCGGTCGCTCGCGGGACTGAGACACCCCGGAGTGACCTCGATTTGTTATTGCTGACCGACCGGGATATCAAGCGCCCGCCGAACTGGCAAGATTTCCATGTCCATTTGAGCACCAAAAACGATTTCCTCAAGCGGTTGCGCGAAGGCGATGACTTCGCTGCGTGGTGCGTCAGGTACGGCGTGATGATAAGAGACTCCGGGGATTGGGCCCAAATCAGGGAAGCTCCCGAAGCGTCAATCTGGCCCGATTGGCAGAGAAAGATTGGTCATGCGGTCCGTCGCCTGCTGTTTGCCTCGGCGCTGCTGCAGACGGGTGATGGGGAGGCGAGCGCGGAGGAAATGCTGTACGCCGTTGGGCATACGGTGAGGGCGATCCTTCTGCGTTCGCAGGTCTTTCCATTGTCGAGAGCCGAGCTTGTCCAGCAGGCGCGGGATGCGGGTTTTCCGCATTTGTCGGCCGTCTTCAAGCGGCTCTTGTATGATCCGCCCAGCGGCTCCTTTCTGCGCCAAGCTGAGGCGTACTGCAAGCGGCTCCTTTGCTACCTGGATCGGGCAGCCTACCGGCGCGAGGCACTCGCACTGACCAAGCGCGGTCGGGTCGGCCGTCATCCCTGAATTCGAGAAGCAGGAAGTTGGGGAACCGGGCGGCCTAAGAGCTGCGATCCTTCGTCCGGCGCTCTTTATAGCCCCTCTCTTTATGCCGGCAGCACTTCCTCGCGGATGGGATCCAGCACGATGCGCCGCTTCTCGACATAGGCGATGTTGCCGAGGTGGGAAGCCAGGGCGGAGCGATGCCCGATGGCCACGTCTCCGTTGGGGCGCTGCCGCGACCGCATGCATTCCAGGAAGTTCCGCACGTGCGATTGGGTGAGCGCATCGCCCTCTCCGCTGGGCGCCTTGCGTTCCACCTTCTCGCCTTTCACCGGCGACCACGTGTACCCGCCGCGGTCAATGCGCAGGCTGCCTTCCGTCCCGACGAATTCAATCGCTGCACCCCTGGTGCCCGGCGCCAGGGTGGCTTCGAAGGTCGCCGTCCAGTCGTTCGGGTACTCCAGCAGCACACAGATGGTATCGGGCGCGGTGCGGCCGTCTTTGTAGGCGTACACGCCGCCGGAGGCCACCGCCGCCGAGGGCAGGTCCTGCTTCATGAACCACTGCACCACGTCAATCCAGTGGGTGAACAGGTCGGTGATCTGACCGCCGCCGAAATCCAGGTACGCGCGCCAGTTCCAGAACTGCTGCGCGTCGAACTCCCGCCAGGGGCGCGGCCCCACGAAGCGGTTCCAGTCCAGGCCGGCCGGCATGGCGGTAAACGGAGCTTTGCGCAAATGCCAGCTATTGCCGTGCCACCAGGTGCGCGCTAGCGTCACCTTGCCGATCTTGCCGGTGTCGAAGTAGCGCTCCTTCGCTTCCCGGTAATGCTCGCCGCTGCGCTGCTGCATGCCGCATTGGACGACGCGGTTGTGAACGCGCGCCGCCTTGATCATTTCCTTTCCCTCGGCGACGGCGTATGTCAGCGGCTTCTCGATATACACATCTTTGCCGGCGCCGCAGGCATCGATGCAGGGCTGCATGTGCCAGTGGTCGGGGGTGGCGATCAGGACCGCGTCGATATCCTTGCGGTCCAGCAGCGGGCGGTAGTCGACGTAGGTTTGAAATTCCTTCGGCCTGGCGGGTATTTTCGAGGCGCACTTGTCCCGGTGCTCGTCCCACACGTCACAGACCGCAGCCACCTCCACTCCGGGGTTCTTCAGAAACTCGAGCATGTCGGCGAGGCCGCGGCCGCCTGAGCCGATCACGCCCAGGCGGATGCGGTCGTTGGCGCCCAGGGCCCGCGAAGTGGCCAGCGTGGCCCCCACGGCCGCGGCGGCGGTGGTGGCCTGCATGAATTCTCGGCGCGTTGCCATGATGAAGCCTCCTTCCCGCCGCATTTAACTACAGAACCGCGAAGCGAATCCAGTTCCCCCGATCTCTAAACGGGAAACGGTCAACCGGCTCGTCCGGCGCTGACCGCCACCCGGACAAGCTGCTGAAACGCCCTGCGAGCGCCCACGGCGGCATCCGTTCATCAACTACGGCGTCCATTCGTCGGCGGGATCGAACTTGGGGAAGACCACGATCAGCACCTTCATTTTGCCAATGGCGCGATGGCGGACCCCGGGCGGAATCAGAACCGAGCGGCCCACCTTCAGAGGAATGCGGTCGTCGTTCAACTGCATGGCGGCGCCCGGGCCGCATTCCAGCACGTAGTAGACCTCGGTCAGCCGCTTGTGGTAATGCAGGGCCGCGTCAATGCTGATGTCAGTGACGTGGACCGTGCCCGGGAACTCCGCCACGTCGGCGAAGGCACGCCGCGCCGTGCCGCAGGGGCAGTCCACGCCGGGCAGGTCGGGAAAATCGACGACGCGATAAGGAGTTGCGGGGAGCTGTGTGTTCATGGCCGCCAGCGGTTTCAGCTTGATATTCCGAAATTCGACGCGCATGGGTTCGCCGCGGTGCAGTTGCAGGGCGATCACACCGCTCTGGGTCTTATCGTCGGCCAGATCGATGGTGAGCAGGCCGTTGAGCCAGAGCCTCAGGCGGTTTCCCTCGGCGCGCACCTCGATCGTGTTCCATTCACCCTTGTGATAGACCGTGCGGCCTCTCACCCAGCCCTCCTCGGGCGTTTTCATCAGGCGGCTTCCCCGGCCCCGCTCCTCGTACAGGTTGCCCCAGGCGGATTTTTCTCCGACCTCGGAAAAATCGGCCTGGTAACCGCTGACCACCCAGCCGGGCCCGGGCTGAG
>Ga0315279_10004241_pt1 | contig 19354 bp, 13 predicted proteins | sample YL17G06_20_MG_FD_203694 | JGI IMG/M metagenome (GOLD analysis project Ga0315279, IMG submission 203694) | Sediment microbial communities from Yellowstone Lake, YNP, Wyoming, USA - YL17G06_20 | ecosystem: Environmental > Aquatic > Freshwater > Lake > Sediment | place: USA: Wyoming | collected... | reverse complement strand
TTCCGCACGGCCTTCTCAAGCGGAGCGTAGTCCGAATCTGAAGCGACATATACGCCATCGAGCCTTTGCCCTGACGAGCGCAGGTATTCGAGGGCTCGGTCCAGTCGCTCCTTCACTCGCGGCAGGAAAATCAGCAGAACGGTTTTGAAGTCCATCTCGATGTCTAGCCCTTCGATCTTCACCTTGGGAATTTCAAAGTCGAGCTTTTCGTCTATGAAGGCTTCCAGTTTCGACTCCGCGTCTTCGATCTGGCGGTAGATTTCGGCCAGCAGTTGCTCATTGTCCTGGCCTTCGATGGCGTTGTGGGCAAGCTGCTTGGCGGCGATCTGGCTGTGGGTGAGGCCCGTCACGTCAACCAGCACAAACATCTCAGAGATGCCAGCCGCAGTCGCGGCCCGGACGCGGTGATGACCAGAGATTATTTCCAGACCTTTCTCCGTCTTGGCGCAGAGCGGCAAGCTCTCAAGCCGCTTGTCACGGGCAATCGTCTGAGCCAGCCGCTCGAACATGGCCTTGGGCATCGAGCGAGCGTTCACGTCCTGCTCGCGCAGGGTCGAGGGGTGAACTTTCCATAGCTCCAAGCCGTTGCCGAGTTCCAAAACCTTCTGCGGCTCGATTACAGTGGCTATGGGTTTAGGTTCTCTCTTTTTCGTCGCTGTCTCAGCCATCCCGCCTCCGCTCGCCGTGCTTCTTGAGCCAGTCGGCTACCACGTCCGCAAAGCTATCGTCTCTGAAATCTCCCCGGTAAATGATGCGGAATCTTCCGTCGTCAAGCGTCTCGCGTGAGACAACCTTGAGGGCGCTCCGGTCGGTCTTGCCTTCTTCGTGGATCGTGATGGAAGTGGTCTGGATTCCGCGAGGCTCGTGCAGCCAGAGCCTCAAAATGTCGCACAGGCGCTTTTTCATTTCGCCCGAGGTCAGAAGCAGCATGAAGAGCTTCCCGAGCCGGTGGTAACGCTTGCTCGACCGGGTGATCCCGAACATTTCAGGCAGGTATTGCATTCGGAACTGGAGAAAGTCCTGAATGAAGATGCCGAAGGCGGTCATCACCTGGCCATCGACCAACAGCAGGAACCCACGGTCGGCGGTCGTCGCCCCGAGCCTGTGAACGAACAGGTCCCGGTAGTAGAGCGCGGTTGGCAGGCCGACCATGATGACGTGGAACCTTGAGCTTGGCGTGATCTCGTGGTCGTCGTAGATTGGCAGCTTCCTGATCTTTCCAAAGCCTGTAGTGTTCTCAGCGCGCGCGTCCATCGAACGGTTAGCGATGATCCAGAGGGCGCGATGGTCGTCAGGCTTCCCGAAGACTTTCTTCCAGGGCGCCGGGATTTCTTCGGTCCACTCGCAGCGTCGACAGAGGAAAGCATGACAGTTAGCTTGACCGAGTTTCTCTAACAGGACGGGGAAAGTCTTCGGATCGAATTCCGGGATGGCGGGTTCGTTCCATTTCAGGTTCGGAGCCGCGAACATTTTCGTGTAGCCCCGAGCGTAATGCGGGACGCTCGCATAGAAGGTCACGTCCTCCTGGGAGACGCGGGAGATGACATCCCAGATGTCGGCAATTTCGTAATGAATGCCGGCGATGTTTTGGACGAGCGTCTCCAATTGCTCCCGCATGGTCTCGCGGCTTCGGTTCCAAGATGAAACCAACTCCTCTCGCAGGTAAAGGCCCCGCAGGTTCGTCTGCTTCATCTGGTTAAGTTTCAGAATCAGCATGACGTGGGCAGCGAATTCGAGTTCGTCGATGATACCTTTTGGCTCAAGCTGGGGGTCAAGGACGCGGATTCGCAGGTCATCCAACTTCTTCGACCGGTCGGCCAAATACCCGATGATGGACGAGAAAAGTCCAATGTCCGAGGCGTAGATGTCTTCTGGCAGAACCCCGGCTTTGATCGCTGCCTCCACAACACTGAACCGGCCAGCGCAAGCGTTGAAGAACGGCTTCTCAAGCGACGCCACTTTATCGGCCACGTAGTTTCGCGCGCCCGTCGGAGTGACGCCAAGAAACAGCGGCTCGGTGTAAATCATTGCGGCCACTCCGGAGGGCAGAGTGTGGGGTCAGTTGTCCCTTGAGACAATGCAGGCTGCCAGGGAGATTGACTTTCGCTTTTTCTTTGCATCGGGCACACTCCTGTGTTACCTTTGGAGTGCACCCAAGAGTTCTTCAAGGCCCGCCTGGCAGCGGGCCTTTTCCTTTTGTCGAAGTGTAGCACAAACTGCGGGAACAGAACAGAGACGGCGACGGGTGAGTTTCCGAGAAGGGCGTGGATTCTTTCTGAGTGCGCGTCACTCGGGCGGAACCAGTGTTCGGCTTCTGCGGGGCCCCAGTCCTAGCAGTTCTACGGTTAGGCGTCCGCTGGCGTTGGGTTAGGCCGTTCCTGGGGCAGTGGCCAGATTTCGGCGGTTGAGATGGGGTCTATGGCGTGGGGGAATTGGCTGTCTGGGAAGAGTCCAGGCCTGGCGTTATGAACAACTCCTCCCGTGACCGTCGGTCACCGTTGGGACTCTTCCCTGGCCGCCTGGCTCCGAGGCTGTACGACCGGGTGGTGCCCGCATCCGGCGAGACGCGGAGGATTAGGCGAGGCCACCGGCCGGCCTAAGAAGATGGAGGCAACTTGCCTGATAGATCATAAGTGGCGTTATAATGAGAACGTATCCGCACCGCCCTTCGACAGGCTCAGGGTGGTGAGCGTGGTCGAACCACAATCGTGAGGGTGCCGGGTCTTAGGTCCGTCAGCTGACGGTTTAGGCGGGTCGGCCTAAACAAGAGTTAGGCAGCAGCTGGGAGGAAATTTCGAACATGAGCGAAAGTGTCAAAGTATCCGTACTCAATGCCATTGCCATTGGGCGCTCAGTCGTGCCTCTCGGCCATGCAAAGTACCGTATCGCCGGCTGGACAGTTCACGTCAGGTTCTGCTCCGTCAACACGAAGGCCAGCGCCAAATTCAAGTTCAACCTGAACCCCAATACGCTGTCTGCGGACTACGAACTGTGGATCTGCGGGAGTCCAACGAGGTTCTACTTGATGCCACGTTCTACGGTGTTGATGATGTACGAACACCCTGCTGCATACATTGATCGTAGGCATCCAGAAATCAGAGTCGTGAGTCTCGACGTGACCGACAACGCCGCGACCTTTGCGGCAGGCGGCGAGAAACTAGATGTGCGGCGGTTCCTCAATCGTACCCTCGATGCGGCTGCTGCCTGACAGCGGCTGCACCTGACGCCTGGCGATCCCCGCCGCGGTTGAGCGCCAAGCCCTTAGGCGTCGATCTAATAAATGAATGGGGGACTATCATGAACAAGACGCTATTTAGCTTTCTTTTACTTGGGTACCTTCTTTTTCCTCTCAGGACCGTTCCGCGTACTTCGTCGCGAGGATAAGTGGCGAGCACCTGCCCGTCGAGGTAGGTGATACCGCGGATTCCCGGCATGCCGCCCCCCGCGCCTCCAAACCCAGCACGCTCCAAAGTCCAGTCGGGGTTCCAATACTGCATGAGGTCCGCCAATTTGAAGAGTTCCGCGGGCTGGGTAAGAGGATCCTGAACGGGAATTCGAAGGGTGTTTTCTTCGTCACTCGCGCCATGAGCGGCGAGGATCGCCTCGCCGATGCGCTCTGTGCGTCGTGCCAACTCCGAAATACTCTCGTCCACAGGCGGCGTTAGCTGTAGAGGGCCCATTTCCTTGCCAAAAATCCGGTCGTGGAGTTCAGACACTTGTTCGGAGGGGAGTGCTTTCATCCCATGCATTGCTGCGACTACCGATGCTGAGTTCGCGGCATTACAGTCCGTATCCGCGAAGTCGGCAGCGTGAACTGCGAGTTGTAGCGACCTGCCAAAATCCCCCTCGCCAAACCAGACGCTGGTTGCAACAATACCGCCATTGACGACTGCGTTGTTTGTTGCGGGATATTCGATTCCCCAGCGCTCATCGACAGCTCGGAAGATCTGGTCAGGTGCGCTACCCGAGTCCGCCATCGAAATGACCATGTCAAGACACTTACGATAAGGCGAGTCCGGATGGATCAAGCTAGCAGCCTTGCGAACAATGGAGTGGGTATCTTTTTCTACAAAAGCGAGGCTCACCATTCCGGAGACGAATACTGCCCCATCGGTCCCTTCCGCATAGCCATTGATGTGACCGAGATTCCGCGCCATCATCGCGGCCACGTTCGGCATGCCGGGCGCCAACGCACCATAGACATCACTGCTGAACTGTGGCCCGATGGTCCACCAGAGCTTGTTGTATCTCGGGTGACCCGTGTTCGGGGGCTTGACTCCGCGCTTCAACAGCAGGAGCGCTTGTTCGCTCGATCCCCACGACCCAGCATTGTTTTCAAGCCATTGTCGTCCGAGTTGCTCAACGGTAAGGCCGAGCCCATATTTCTCGAATGCACGGACCGCAACCATTTCGTAGTAGTAGTCATCATCCACGGGCGCGTAACCCGGAGGGTGTGTCATCGGCGTTTCCGGCAGAGTCGAAGCCTGCTGATGCTCAAAACGCACTCCAGTCATCTGAGCGATCATCTGGGCGGTCCAGATTGCCTGCACGCGATCAAGATACTCGGCACGCGATAACACTAAGAACTTTGACGAGGCCTCGGCGGACTCCGCCTGCGACGCAAGCGGCGAGAGCGCCGTAAATGTGAGGAAAAGCACTACGCACAGAAGGGAATTCATCGCTCTATTCATGTTCTGCCCCCCTGGATTGTCGCGGGCTGATAACAAGGCACAGGTAGAGGCCCGGCTGGAGCGCCACGGCGTGAAGCGACGGGACGTAATTCGTATTGTTCACAACCTTTGGCTGTCTGATCGGGCAGGATCAGGAGGAGCTTGCTTCCGTTTCCCCCCGTTCTTCCTGACGATTAAGAGTAGGCGCGCTGGATTCTCGGATATGCAGCTCGGTCGGCAGCCGGATGGCAATGGGAGACTCGCCGGTTGTCTTCGATTCGATCCGCTGAATCAGCAACTCAGTCCCTGTGTACCCAAAGGAGTATGCGGGCTGAGAAACCGCCGTCAGGCGCGGGCGAAAGACCTGCGTAATGGTGGGGTCGTCGAAGGTGGCGATCGCCAGGTCTCGCGGGCATTGCAGGCCAAGGTCATCCAGAGCCCGGAGCACCCCGTAAGCCATAAGGTTATTACAGACGAAGAGCGCCGTTGGCCGATCTTCTTCCTGAAGGATCTCCCTGCCCAACTGATAGCCGCTTTCACTGCGAAAGTCACCACGCCGCATCCATCTTCGGTCGATGTCGAGGCCCGCCTCACGCATTGCTTCCTCGTAGCCCAGCAAGCGTTGTTGGGCCGTGGCCAATGCCAGCGATCCGGTGATAATGCCGATCTTGCGATGCCCGCGCCCTATCAGATGACGCACGCATTCTCGCGCCGCGCCGACGTTATCAACCGTGACTGAATCGACCGCGATGCCGGGCGGAAGTCGGTCGAGGCATACCACCGGAGTCCCTGCTTTCAAGGTTTCGATAATATGCGTCGGCTTGGTCTTGCTTGGAGCGACCACCAACAGGATCCCATCCACCCGCCGCGACTGCAGCACTGAGATAACCTGCCGTTCACGCTCAACGTGATCGTCGGTGTTGAAGGTCAGAAGCAGGTAGCCCCGCTTCAATGCCGCCTCCTCCGCCCCCCTGACCACCTGCGAGAAAAAAGGGTTGGTGATGTCGGAAACGATCATTCCAAGCATCTTAGTGCGTTGCAGCTTCAGACTGCGAGCTACGTGGTTGGGGTGGTAGTTAAGCTCACGAATAACCTTCTGTACGCGCTGCTTGCGAGGCTCGGCAACTGGAGCCATACCCGTGATGACGTTGGAGACGGTGCCTACTGAAACGCCTGCCAGTCGTGCTACCTCTTTGATGGTCGCCATGAGCCTTCCTTTGGGCGAGAAAGGCTGTAGTCTCGCCTGATGCACTTGAAACGATTCATCTTATTGTCATTATACACCACATCGGCTGATCTGACAATGCCAGCCATTTATTGTGTCGTTAGCACGTGAAATGTCCGGGTGAATTAGCAAGTGATCTGTCCGCTGGAGGCGGGATTCGGGTAAAGCATTCTGCGGGAAGGAGGCAGGATGCGGAGATACCCGGAGGACGCCTGGGAGCGGGCGATGAAGATTCAGGAGGTCATTTTGCGGGCGATGGCGAAGCGGATCACGTGGTGGCAGGCGGCGGAGATCATCGGCATGACGGACCGCAGCTTGCGGCGCTGGCGGTGGCGCTGGGAGCAGTACGGTTACGACGGGCTGTTCGATCGGCGGCGAGGCCGGCCCAGTCCCCAGCGCGTGCCCGTCGCGACGGTGGAAGAAGTACTGCGGCTCTACCGGGAGCGCTATCACGACTTCAACGTGCGGCACTTTCACGAGAAGCTGCGGGAAGAGCACGACATCCGGCTGAGCTACACCTGGGTGAAGCTGGCCTTGCAGGGCGCGGGGTTGGTGAAGAAGTCGCCGAAGCGGGGCGTGCATCGCAAGCGGCGCGCCCCCCGGCCGTTGCCGGGGATGATGCTGCATCTGGACGGCAGCCATCACCAGTGGTTTCAGGACGAGCGCTGGTACGACCTGATCGAGGTGCTCGACGACGCCACGAACGAGACCTACTACGCGCAGTTGGTGGAGGAAGAATCGACGCGCACGGTGATGGCGGCCTTGCAGGAAGTGATCGCACGGAAGGGGCGATTCTGCGCGCTCTACAGCGACCGGGCGAGCCACTTCTTCGAGACGCCCAAAGCGGGCGGGCCGGTCGATCCTCGCTGCCTGACGCAGGTGGGGCGGGCGCTGAAGGAACTGGGGATCGAGATGATCCCCGCCTACTCGCCGCAAGCCCGGGGGCGCAGCGAGCGGCGGTTTGGGACTTGGCAGGGACGGCTGCCCCAGGAGCTGCGCCTGGCGGGGATGCGCACGGTGGAAGAGGCGAATCGCTTCCTGCGGGAGCGTTACATTCCGGAGATGAACCACAAGTTCTCGCGGCCGGCGGCGGAGCGCGGGCACGCCTTTGTGCCGGTGCGGGGCCAGGATCTGGATCGCATCTTCTCGGTGCAGCACGAGCGGGTGGTCGCCAACGACAATACGGTGCGGCTGCGCGAACGGGTGTGGCAACTGGAGCGGACGCGCTGGCGCGGGACCTTGGCCGGCTGCCGGGTGAGGATCTGCGAACACTTGGACGGGCGGGTCAGCATCGTCTACGGCCCGCACCTGGTGGGGCGCTACCGGCCCGAAGGTCCAGAACTCAAAATTCTCGCGGCGGCGCGGGGTGGGGGTTCCCCCCCCACCCCCACCCCGCAACCCGAGGAAGTCTTCGCTTGAGGAGAAGAAATTACGAAACCGGACAGATCATGTGCTATAAAAACCGGACAGTTTCACGTGCTAACAACATGCCAGCCATTTATTGAAGACGTCTCGGCCTTTGGCGGCTGACTTCCCTGGGGCCTAGTAGAGGTTTCGATGGAGGACCGCATCTGTTTCCCGTTGTCTCTACCCCCAACCCCATGCCGAAATCCTTACGCCTTCCATGTGGGCGGCGCGCGTAAACGCGGCAAGCGCAGGAATCAACTAGCCGCTTGGAAACTCGGAGGCAAGATTGGAACCGGTGAAAGCGCTGACGAGACGGCGAGTTGCAGACGGGGGGATCAATTCGGTCAGCAGCAGGCCGGATAGGTGCCCCGATGAAGGTAACAACGCACAAGGGTGCGCAGCCGCCGGCGCGAACGAGGTCGGATTGCCGAGCGGCTTTTGCTGTCGTGACTAGGGTGTTCGAATTAGAGGCTGTCCCTGGCATCGTCACTATCCAGATTCTCACTAGGTCGGCATCGCCGGGTGGAATAGGCAACAGCGCAGGGGGGTATGGCCGTCGAGGCGCTGCGACAACCCACTCCAAGTGTTGTCTGCGGCCTTGGCAGTGACCGGCCGAAGCACGCAGAACCCGCATGGGAACTGGGTCTTAGGTCTTCGTGTTAACGCGAAGTATTGTCCTCCACCGTCAGCCTGTCGGCACAAACCATCTCGCTCTCGGGTTCCACGGTGGGTAGATAATGACGGCCCCCTTGTGCTGGGTCGTCCCGGCGAGCACAAAAACAAAACCTCCGATAGGGCCCAGCGCGTGACTCGCCGCCATATGTAAATAAACGGCAGACAGACACCTCGGCAAAAAAGAAAAGGCAGAGTTGCACGCCTGACTTCAAAAACGGTTTGCGGATGGTGTGCAAGGTGTTCCCCGAACCTGAATCGTTGGCATCCCTTCTGGCTGCAGCTTCCAACTTATCAATGTGAAACTCAAATATAGATACTGTCCAGGAGCCGGCCTAACGCATCACTGGAAGGCTCGCTTCGCAGAACCTGACTCGTCTCGTGAGGACCGCAAAGCCTGCCCGAGTGCGGCTTCGGACTCACGAGCATCGGCCGGCGGCTGACTAAGGGGGATGTTTGGGATTAAGGATGGTGAGCCTCCCTCAAAAATACGCCCGTAATTTTTCTCTTGACAAATGGACAAATGCTGAATTAAGTTCTGAAACGTTTCAATTATGCTGCCCTGTCGGGCGGCCAATTCAGCCGCAAGGCTTTCCTTGGCGTCGGGGTTCGGGAGTGGGCGGGGGCCATCTGTGCTTCGAGCTTTAGAGCCTCAGTTTATAGTTTCCTCGCAACCGGAGGTTGCCCACGCCCCATTCCCGAGGGTGAGAATCCGCAATTTCTTCCCCGATTGTAGACTTGCGCCCAATTCACAAGGTGCTGTACGCCGGGAGGCTTGTTGCGTGGCGCTCCTTTTGGCGGCATGCCTTCTTGGAACGGCACGCTACTTGCCTGGTGGGGACGGACCACAGAATATCACTCCATCCCGGCAAGCTTACGAATCGGGCCTTGCACTGATCCGGCAAGGAAAGGCAAAGGAAGCGTCTGAAATCTTCGAGCAAGGGCTCAAGCTGGACCCGGCGAATCTCCTGCTGCTTAACGCGCTGGGCGGCGCGTATACGTTGCAGGGCCGCGACAAGGAAGCTCGCCAATGCTTTCTCGCCGCGCTCAACGTCGACCCGGCCTTCAGTCCGGCACGGAAGAACTTGGCGCTAAGTTACTTCCACGCGGGTGAATACGCCAGCGCCAAAGCGGAGTTCGAGCGGCTTGCGGCGAACCCGGAGTCGCGCCCTATCGCCGACCTATTTCTCGGAATGCTGGCAGAGCGAGATCAGCAATTTGAGAAAGCCGCAGGACTATTGCAGGCTGCTGGCCGGCTGCTGCCTCAGGAGCCGCAAGGGCTGATCGCCCTTGCCCACTGCTACTTCGAGCTTGGTCGCGGGGACGAGGCGCGGATCGTCCTCGCAGCGTTGGGCGAACTTAATCGCGCCACGTCGAGTAATTATTTTCAGGCAGGACGTTTGTGCTTCCAGCATGGTTTGTATTCCGAGTCCCTGGGTTTCTTTGAGAAGGCAAATCGACTCGCGCCGGGGCTCACGGACCTCGACTACTACCGGGCCCTAACACTTGCTGAACTGGGACGGCTGCCTGAGGCACTGGACATCTTGCGTGTGTCGACAAGCCGCCACCCTGACGCGCGTGTGCTGAACCTGCTGGGGCATGTCGCGCAGAAGACCGGGGATACGAAGCTGGCGATTCAGTCCTTTTATCAGGCCGCCGAACTTGCACCAGAGATGGAAGAAAACTATCTGGATTACAGCGAGTTGGTGCTGAATTCGGAGAATTACGTCCTGGCGCTGAAAATACTGGACGCCGGACTTGCTCACATTCCTCATTCCTATCGCCTCATGGTTGAGAAGGGTGCTGTTCTGGACAAGCTTACGCGGCGCCGCGAAGCAGATGAGGTTCTTCGTTCGGCGATGAAGGTTCAGGCGGACAACCGCATCGCGATGACCAGTTTGGCAGTGGTCGAAGCGCACGATCATCGCCTGAATGACGCTGCCGACACCCTGCAACAGGCGATCACCCGATACCCGGCGGATGCTTACCTGCGGTATTACTGCGGTCTTGTGCTTGTCCAGCTGGCGGAAAAGCAGAACATGTCCCCTTCCGCCGCCGAGGCGGCACGTCACGAGCTCGAAGAAGCCATCAAACTCAACCCCTCTTATGCCGATGCCTATTATCAGTTAGCGAAGACATATGTCGAGACGGATCCCGCCAAGGCGACTGAAGAACTTGAAGCATGCCTTCGCCGTCAGCCGGACCATTACGCGGCGGAGATGCAATTGGGCCGCTTGTACCAAAAGATGGGCCGGCGGCTCGAAGGTGATCAGCTCCTCGCCAAGGCTATTCGCGACAAACAAGCGGAGAAAGACAAGGAAGACACGATGCAGCGTATTGAAGAGGCGAAGCCCTCTCCTGACGGCGCATCAACATCATCAGATAAGGAGAAATTGCCATGAAGCAGTTGAAGGCGTTCTACAGCAAGGGTTTCTCCATAGTAGCGCTCTTTGGGGTCCTATCAACCTTTGCTGTCCCGGCGGTCGCACAATTCAACAGCGGCTTGGTAGGGACCGCTGTCGATCAATCTGGCGCTGCCGTCCCCAATGCAAAGGTCGTAATCACCAATCAAGCGACCAATATCGAGACCACGACCGTCACCAGTGCGACCGGCGACTTCCGGGTCACGGCGCTTGGAGGCGGCAATTATCGGGTGCGCGTGGAGGCCACAGGCTTTCAACCTTGGATCCAGGAGAATCTCCTCCTGGAATCTAACCAAGTAAGAACGCTTTACCCGGTACTGAGAGTCGGGCAGCAGGTTACCACGGTTGAGGTCAAGGCGACTGTCGCTTCGGTCCAGTTGGCCAAGAGCGATACGTCGCGCGAAATCAATCAGAGAACCATTGAAACCGCGCCGCTCCTGGGCCGTAACATATACACCAGCATCATCCAGTTGGCGCCAGGAATTACCGGATCCGGGATGCCTCGCGGAGGAGCCGGAGGATCGGGCTCGGCGAATAACGACAGCTTTGAGCAGGAGCCGGCCTTCGAGATCAACGCGGCGGGGCAGCGGCAGGAGAGCAACGAATATCAGGTTGACGGCACCAGCTATAACAGCGCCTCGCGCGACGGAGTCGTGAATCTGACGCCGGAACCTGACTTCGTTCAGGCGATCCGTGTCTCAGGAGCCAATTTCTCCGCTTCTAAAGGTCGGTACAGCGGCGCATTGATTCAGGTGTACACCAAACCAGGAACGAACAAGTTACATGGCTCAATTTCCGAATATCACATGGACAACGCCATCACGAGCCGTACGATCTTCCAGGACTCTGTCCCGGTCTATCGCCGCAACGAATTCGGAGGAACCCTGGGCGGCGCCCTCATCAAGGACAAGCTTTTTGTCTTCGGCGGCTTGTTTGTCCTTAAGTCCTCCACGGGTCAAACTCAAGTCGCCACGGTGGAAACTCCCGAGTTTGCGCAATGGGTAGGGCAAAACCTTCCCAACAGCGTTGCTGCCGCATTTTTCAAGAACGCTCCTCCCGCTCCGGGTCCCTTGAGCAATATTCAAACTGTCTCTCAGGTTGAGGCGCAGAACCCCGGTCTCTTTCCCGCCCCTGCCGGCTTGCCCGGGACCTTGCCGGCTGTCGGCACGGGCTACTTCTCTCAGAGTCCTACTCACAATGCTTATCAGTGGCACGTTCGCGTTGATTACAACTTTAACCAGAACAAAGACCGTCTTTTCCTTTCCGTTTTTGACACGCACTCGAACCAGCTTCAAACGGACCCGCGTCCCGTTTACCGGATAGAAGTTCCCAATACCGGCCTCAACGCCAAACTCGATTGGACCCATACCTTCTCGCCGACTCTCTTGAATGAGGCATCCTTCTCGGCCGGCAACGCCGATGGTTACAATAAGCCCACCAGCGTACTGCAACTTCCCAACGCTTATCCAAGCGGCATGTCGGGCTGGGGCCAATGGGGGCCGGCGGGTTGGGTCCACGATAACTTCAACTGGCACGACGTACTTACGTGGACGCATGGCAAACACACCATCGAAACGGGTTTCGATGCGGATCGGCACCACGACGATGACAACTTCGTACCTCCGCAGTTGCGTCCCTATTTCTATTTCGCCAATCTAATCGACTTTGCCGCGGACCAGCCCGACTGGCAATACGGCCCCACAATGAAAGTAGCGGACAAGGCTCTGGCCAGCGACCTTTATGAGATTCTCCGCTGGCTTTACATGGGTTCCTTTGTCCAAGACGACTGGAAGATCACGCCGCGGTTTACCCTGAATGCCGGATTGAGGTTCGACTACTACGGCCATTGGGGCACCTATCACAACAACAAAGTCCCCTTCCCCTTCTTTACGCCCGGTAGCGGCTCGACTTTTGCCGACCAGGTGACCAGCGGTGAGATGTCGGTGCGGGGTGGAAACGCAGCTTACGTTGTTAACAACCGGCCACACGGTTGGAGTCCCCGTGTGGGTTTCGCATGGGATGTTTTTGGCGATGGGAAAACCTCCATGCGCGGTGGCTACGGCCTTTTCTACAACAACGTCGCCGATGGCTCGTGGTCATTCGCGGTTCGTGCCACCCCCCCCGTTTGGGCGACACCATCCTTCGGCATTTATTCCAACAGCGGACCCCTGTCCTACAGTCTGGGGGATTCCACCGGGATGATCTGGCCGACCCCATCCGGAATAACCTTCCAGGTCAACCAGGCGGGCGGAATCGTTGGGATTCCTGTCGAGGCCATGGGTGTAACCCCGAAATTGGATCAGCCCCGCACTCACAACTGGATGTTCTCAATCCAGCGTGACTTGGGGCACAACCTGATTGCGGAGGCGGATTACAACGGGTCGCACAGCGATCACCTTTATGTTCAGACGGACGTGAACCGCTTCCCGGGCGATCTGATCATCAATCAAGCCACACAGACCCGGCTGAATCCCTACTTTGGTCCCATCATCTACGGCCGGACGATCGGCACTGCCGATGGTCATTACGGCACTTTGATGCTGACCAAGCGCTTCAGCCGGGACTGGCAATTGAGGACCATTTACACGTTTGGCAAGGCAACGGACGAGCTGAGCAGCAACGACAATGGAACCGACAACGGTGAGGCGGTTTTCAATGCGCTGGACGTCAATGCACAGCATGGCCTGTCCGACTTCGCTGTGAGCAGACGCTTCACGGTGGACAGCGTTTGGATGATTCCATCTCCCTTCGAGTCCAAATTCGCAAAAGCTGTCCTGGGGGGATGGAGGATGTCCAATATCTTGGTCCTGCAAAGTGGCCAGCCCTTTACGGTTTATACCAGCGCGCCATTTAACCCCATTACTGACGCGGGTGGTAACGTGATTGGTCTCAAGCCGGGCAGCGGCGATTTCAATGCCGATGGCACCTCATACGACGTTCCCAATACACCTTCGTTTGGCAATAACAAATCTACCAGCCGAAGCGACTTTATTAACGGCTTTGCTCCGGCGTCCGCTTTCCCGGCTCCGCCCTTCGGGCAGGCCGGCAATCTCGGCCGTAACACCTTTATCGGCCCTGGATTGGCTAACGTCAATTCGCAGTTCGCCAAGGCATTCAAGGTCCGCTGGTTTACCTCCGAGGGTGCTTCGGTGGAGATTCGTGCCGATGTCTTCAATCTGTTCAACCGCGTAAACCTGATTCAACCCGATAGCGATCTGTCAAGCGGCCTATTCGGGAAATCCTTGGGCCAGAACCTGCCGCGTACAGAACAGTTCGGTGTTCATATCGAGTTCTGAGCACGCATACGAAGCCACCTTCCTCTCCGGTCCGCCGGGGAGGAAGGTGATTTGTTTGCAGACCCGAACTGAAAGTTGAGCCTCGCACGCGGGCCTTCGCAAGGCGGACAGCGACGTTGCATGGTTCGTTGATTGGGTTAATCTCGTTGGTTTTCGAGGCAAGTAGTTCTTCTCTTGTTTGCCAAAAATCTGTGCCTGGCAGTGTAGTGAGGTGAGCAGGAATCTGTCAAAACCCATTCGTTCACCTCGACGAATATACGAACAAACGGTGTTGCGTTGGGCTAGTAGGGTAAGGGGGCTAAAGATAAATCGCTACACTTGCAAAGGATCAACAAAACTCGGGAGGAGTGGCAAGTCGAGGAATTGACCGGGACGGGGATGACAATTGGGGGGGCAGCTCATCACGTGAATTTACGCACTTAGGAGCACACATGAATAGAAAATGCCTACTTTGCGGATTTATTTTTCTTCTCTTCATTGCACCCTGTCTAATGGCTCAAGACACAAAATTCCAACCCCAGGGTGAACAGATCCCCGGGCCTGACGACGCCAAGACCTACACCGGGCAGTGCTGCTATCGCAGCGGGGAGATACCGGATCCAGATCAAGCTTTCAAGGTTTGGATCCAGGACGTTCGCCATTGGCGAACCGAGCGCCGGACTCGTATCGGCTACGAATCTTCACAGTACGAGCGTCCAGAATTGAAGTGGGCCCAATCAAGTTTCATCCAACCGCAGATGATGATTGAGGATCGCTACTTCTACGATCCTGTGGCAGGAAAGTACACCGTGGACCGTTACCTGGATGACCTTGAGAAGCGTTATGGGGGCATTGACTCCGTTCTGATCTGGCCCACCTATCCCAACATCGGCATCGACAACCGTGATCAATATGATTTGCTGCACGACATGCCGGGCGGGATCGAAGGCCTGCGCCAGATGATTCAGGATTTCCATAGGCGCGGCGTCCGTGTGCTCTTTCCGGTCATGTTGTGGGATCAGGGAACCCGGGACCCGCAGATGCCAAATGCGGTAGCAACGGCGAAGGCCATGGCGGAAATCGGGGCCGATGGCATTAATGGTGACACACTTGACGGAGTGCCTCGTTCATTCCGTATCGCGTCCGACTCGACTGGCCACCCTATTGTTCTTGAACCTGAGGGAGGCCCTGCCGACGAAGCGATTCAATGGAACAACATGTCCTGGGGTTACTGGAAATATCCTTTTGTTCCGATGATCAGTCGCTACAAGTGGCTTGAGCCGCGTCATATGGTGAATGTCTGCGACCGCTGGAATCACCGCAAGACGGATAACCTGCAGTTTGCCTTCTTCAACGGTGTGGGCTACGAAAGCTGGGAAAACATCTGGGGCATCTGGAACCAGATTACGCCGCGCGATGCTGAGGCCTTGCGACGGGTGGCCAAAATCGAACGGGCCTTCGCAGGGCTGCTCATTAGTCAGGATTGGGAACCGCACACACCCGCTCTCCGCTACGGTGTTTTTTCCAGCAAGTTCCCGGGGGATGGACAAACTCTTTGGACCCTGGTCAACCGCAATCAGTACGACATCGAGGGCGGACAGATTGAAGTGCCTTATCACACCGGGGAACGCTTTTATGACCTGTGGCACGGCGAGGAACTGAAGCCAGAAATCCGCGGCGACCGGGCAACGCTTAGCTTCGAGATGGAGGGCGAAGGTTTCGGTGCAGTGCTGTCCCAGGACGAAGCGGCCTCGGGAACTGTCGCAGCCTTACTGGCCGGCATGAAGGAGCTTTCGCGAACACCGCTTCGGAGGTTGTCCGACGAATGGCATTTCCTTCCCCAGCAACTGGTCGAAATTCCGGCCACCTCGCCAGCCGCCTCGACGCCGCCGGGCATGGTCAGTATTCCGGAAGGAGATTGTGACTTCCGGACTTCCGGGATCATGATCGAAGGCGGCAACGACGACGGCGTGGACGTGCAGTACCCATGGGAGGATTCTCCCCGTCGATATCACTCACACGTCATGCACGTGAAATCGTTTTACATTGACAAATATCCAGTCACAAATGGTGACTTCAAAGAGTTTATGGATTCGACCCACTACCATCCGGCCGACGACCACAATTTCCTTCGCGACTGGAAAAACGGCACCTATCGCGATGGCTGGGCCGGGAAACCCGTTACATGGGTCTCACTCGAGGACGCGCGCGCCTATTCACGCTGGGCGGGCAAGCGGCTACCGCACGAGTGGGAATGGCAGTACGCCGCACAAGGGACCGACGGCCGCACCTATCCTTGGGGTAATGAATGGGACCCGTCAGCGATTCCCATTCCTGAAAAAGGCCGCGATATGCGCCCACCTACCAATGTTGATGCCTATCCCAAGGGCGCCAGCCCGTTTGGTGTAATGGACCTGGTCGGAAATGTCTGGCAATGGACGGACGAGTTTGTGGATGAGCACACCGGCGCCGGAATTCTCAAAGGCGGGAGCTACTATCAGCCACAAGGGTCCATTTGGTACTTCCCCCAGGCTTATAAGCTGACTGAGCACGGTAAGTATCTGTTGATTGCGCCCAGCAAGGACCGGGCGGGCACGCTCGGATTCCGCTGCGTGAAGGACGCCCAATAGAGAGGCAATCCCAATGTTCATTCCCTCTGTTTATGCCACGGCATTGCTGATGATGGTCCTCAGCATGGTTTGTTGGGGAAGTTGGGCGAATACTCAGAAACTCTGTCAGGGCTGGCGTTTTGAGCTTTTCTACTGGGACTACGTTGCAGGCATCCTGCTCATTGCGCTGATCCTGGGATTCACCTTCGGGCGCACCGATGCCGCCAGTCCCGACAGCTTGATTCATAACCTTGCCACTGCCGACGGACATCACCTGCTCCTGGCTTTTGTGGGCGGCGTGGTGTTCAACATCGCGAATCTTCTGCTGGTGGCGGCGATCGCCACGGCTGGCCTTGCCGTGGCCTTCCCGGTGGGAATCGGTTTGGCGTTGGTCATCGGCTCAACTCTCAATTACATCATCACGCCAAAGGGAAATCCCTTGCTACTGTTTGGCGGGATCACACTGGTCTGCGTGGCGATTGTTTTGGACGCCTTCGCCTATCGCAAGATTTCCGCGGATGTAAAAGTCAGCACCAAGGGAATCGTCTTGAGCCTCCTCTCCGGCGTGGGTATGGGCCTGTTCTATCCTTTCGTCGCCAAGGCATTGACCGGAGAGAATCACCTGGGCCCGTACACAGTCGCCCTGGTCTTTGCTCTCGGAGTGCTGGCATGCACTCTCCCGCTCAACCTTATCTTGATGCGCAAGCCTATCTCCGGCCCACAACTTGTACTGGCTGAGTATTTTCGCGGAAGGGGCGCGTTTCACCTTTGGGGGGTTGTTGGGGGCATGATCTGGGGAATCGGAACGATTTCTAATTTCGTGTCCTCTTACGCACAGATGGTGGGGCCTGCAACCTCGTACGCGCTCGGCCAAGGCGCCACGATGGTTTCGGCGGTGTGGGGAGTATTTGTGTGGAAGGAGTTTGTGGGGGCTCCGCCCGCAGTGCGGCGGCTTCTGGCCTTAATGTTCGTATTCTTCCTCATTGGGTTGTCATGTGTTGCCCTGGCCCCCCTCTTCCATGTATAGCGAGATTTGCGAATACCTGACTGATCCTTTTATTCCGGTGTCTCGCCTGTGCATCTCAGTAGACGGGATTTCAGTTAAGCAAGCTTCCGTAAAGCATGCTCAATCAAATGTGTACAAGACCTTACGAAAATAGGACATATCCATGGCCCCAAAGCCCATTGTTGTGGTCGGAAGCATCAACCTGGATCTGGTGTGTAGCGTCGAGCGCATCCCTGCGACGGGTGAGACAGTCTTCGGTGACAACTTCCAGACGTTTCATGGAGGGAAAGGAGCCAATCAGGCTGTTGCCGCTGCAAGGCTGGGATATCCCGTGAGTTTGGTAGGCCGTGTCGGAGATGACGCGTTCGGTACGCGCCTGCGCAAGAGCCTGCAGGCGGCGGGAGTCAACACTCGGCGGGTCACCACTACCCGTTCAGGTTCCTCAGGCGTCGCTCTGATCTGTGCCGATTCGCATTATCAAAACAGCATCGTCGTGGTGCCGGGTGCCAATGGAAAACTCGGACCAGCAGACTTGGATAAGGCTGCTCCCGTGCTGCGCGCGGCGGGGATCATTCTCGCCCAACTGGAGATCCCCTTTGAAACCGTTGAACACTTGGCGGTTCTTGCCAGGCGCTTCTCGGTTCCACTAATGTTGGACCCTGCTCCGGGGCGGGCCCTTCCGGAGCTCCTGCTCCGCAAGGTCGATTTCTTGACTCCCAACGAGACCGAAAGTGGAACTATCTGCGGGCTCGCCGCAGGAAAGGTGAATCCTTCCGCAGCGCCGAAGATTTCCCGGGAGTTGCTTCGCAGGGGAGTTCGCCACGTCCTCATAAAAATGGGAGACCGAGGCGCATACGTGGCAACCGCACAGGGTATCGGCGTCATGATCCCCCCTTTCAAGGTGGAGGCAGTGGATTCCACCGGCGCTGGGGACGCTTTTAATGGCGGATTGGCGGTAGCTCTGATGCGGGGCCTGGATTTTGTGTCTGCCGCTCGATTTGCGTCAGCCGTCGCCGCCCGGTCGGTCATGCGGATGGGAGCTCAGCCCTCGATGCCTGCCGCGCGGGAAGTCAGAAAGTTCGTTTCGAGTTTATCGAGTCTGAATGTCGATCAGCTATTCCCGAAATCATGAGGACGCACAGATCTGCTCAGGTCGCACAAACCTGGCAGACTCATCCGCCGCCTGAGCTCCAGGGAAGAAAGACGGGTGATGATCTCCGGCGCTCTTCCCTTTGGTTATTTCGTGGCAGGCGAGAAACCACTATCAGGTTCTGATGTTCGGACTGAGGGTAGCCGCAGCTGCCCCTGCGATGGCAGCCGTCGATGGCGGGTGAAGATCCTCCGGACCCGAGATTTCCCAAACCCGTGGGCTCTCGGCTTTTCCACTCAAAGGAGTGGTTGGCATACGCTTCCTCGACTTCGAGTACCGATACATTTGAACCGATCGAAAAAGTAGAAAAAAGTATTGAGACCTCAACTCGTTATGGTGTCTCCTCGCAACACGCTCTTGGACGGCTCGGTCTGTGCCGGGTTATAATCTCTGGTTTGGTTTTTACATCCCTGCCATAAGCTGGCAAAACCTGACCGGAGGGGACTCTCCAAAAACGTTGACGGTTCGTTGCAGCGTTTCAGGGATTTGCATGAAATTCTCGCGGCGCAATTGGCTAGGTTCTTCTGCAGTTCTCCTGGGATCTGAGATTCTCGATGCCCTCACCACCCCTCTTTGGCGATGGACAGACACCCCGGTGCTGCAGGTTGCCTCCGGGCATGGTCAGGGATCTACTTCCCCTGTCACTTTTGTCGATGTCGCGAAGGATGCTGGCTTGAACTTTCCCAACGTGTGGGGCGGTGTCAAACGAAAGAAATACATCATTGGGGTTGTCCCCTGGGCTGAGACAAATAGCTAAGACACTCCTCGCCGTTCGCTGGAATTGCATTGTACAGCGAAGGTGTTTTCCTACAAGATGCGCGCTGGCTGGTGAAGCGGAGGCAGGCTCTGCGGGAGCGCAACCTGCCCAGGAATAGCCAGCCGGAAACTCATCCTTTCGATGAGCGAGGGCGCGGTCC
>Ga0315279_10004240_pt1 | contig 19357 bp, 16 predicted proteins | sample YL17G06_20_MG_FD_203694 | JGI IMG/M metagenome (GOLD analysis project Ga0315279, IMG submission 203694) | Sediment microbial communities from Yellowstone Lake, YNP, Wyoming, USA - YL17G06_20 | ecosystem: Environmental > Aquatic > Freshwater > Lake > Sediment | place: USA: Wyoming | collected... | reverse complement strand
CGTGTAATAGGACAAGCTCGTCCCGCCCTCCATGAGGATAGCGTCGATCTTGTTTTCGGACATCAGTTTACGGGCTTTTTCTATCCTGGCCCGGCGCTCCTCATCCGAGATCGGCGCGATCCCCTGCATCATGGGCTTGAGTTTGCCGATGGGCGACTCCTTGCCCGGGCTGACGGCGGAGGCCTGGCCGGCTCCCGCGTTTCCGGTCGCCCCCGCCCCGACCCCCAGGGCGCCGACGGCCCCGGCCGCGATCCTCAGAAAGTTCCTTCGGTCGATGCTCATTCCGTTCCTCCGTTCACGTGGATCTTCGAGCTTCGGATTGTATTAAAGCTGCGGGGCGCGGTCAAATCATGCTTCGCCAAGGGACCGGGGATTTGACCCCCTCTCGATCTTGATGTATATGAATTTTCTAAAGGAGGCCCCATGAACGACCCAAGCCATCGCCTTATCCGGCATCGATCCCTGCTTTCCGCGCTCGTCTTCGCCCTCGTCCTGGGCCTCGCTTCCGGCCCCCCGGCCGCCGGGGCCGCGGCCAAAACGAAGATCGCCAAGGAAAAACAGCTCGTCCTCGACTGGCTCGGCAAGCCCGAGACGGTCGAGAAGTTCGGCAAGATCTCCGACGCCATTTGGGCCTCCGCAGAGCTCGGACTCCAGGAATTCGAGTCGTCGAAACTCCTGGCCGATACGCTCGAGGCCGCCGGGTTCACGGTCGAGCGCGGCCTGGCCGGGATGCCGACATGCTTCGTCGCCAGCTACGGCTCAGGGAAGCCGGTCATCGGGCTCCTCGGCGAATTCGACGCCCTGCCCATGCTCTCCCAGAAGGGGCGCGTCCCGAAGAAGGACCCGGTCGTCGAAGGGGCGCCCGGCCACGGCTGCGGCCATAACGCCATGTGCACGGCCGCCGCGGCAGCGGCCATCGCCGTCAAAGAGGCCATGGTCGCCCACGGCATCAAGGGCACGATCAAGGTCTTCGGCTCGCCGGCCGAGGAGATCGTGGCCAGCCGGCCCTACATGATCCGGGCCGGCCTTTTCGAAGGCGTGGACGCCGTCATCGACAACCACAGCTCGAGCGGCTTCGGCACCGGCTACGGCGTCGGCGGCAACGCCCTCTTCTCGACGATCTTCACCTTCAAGGGCAAGACGGCCCACTCGGCCGGAGCGCCCTGGGTCGGACGAAGCGCCCTCGACGCCGTCGAGATCATGGACGTGGCCACGAACTTCCTGCGCGAGCACCTGCCGATCTCCCAGCGCATGCATTATGTCATCCTCGAGGGAGGCGAAGCGCCCAACGTCGTCCCCGACAAGGCCAGCGTCTGGTACTATGTCCGAAGTACGGACGAAGGTCTCGAAGACATGTACAAGCGGGTCGTCGACTGCGCCAAGGCCGGCGCCCTGGCCGCGGGGGTTGAGCTCGCCTCGATGCGCGTCGTCAGCGCCATCCACCAACAGCACGCCAACAAGGCCGCGGCCGAGCTCATCCAGAAGAACATCGAGCTCGTCGGAATGCCGGCCTGGGACGATGAGGAACAGGGCTTCGCCAAGGCCCTGCAGAAGGAACTAGGGGTCGAACAGAAAGGCATGCCGAAGGAAGTGGACAAGCTCGAAGCGCCCACCGGCATGTTCGTCGGGGGCGGCTCTTCGGACGTCGGCGACGTGACCCTGATCACGCCAACGGCGACCATCACGTTTCCGGGCGCCGCCCCCGGGGCGATAGGCCACCACTGGTCGAATGTCGCCTGCTTCTACGGTTCGACCGCCTGGAAAGGCCTCAACGCCGGGGCCAAGGCCATCGCCGCCTCGGCCATCGACCTCCTGACCAAACCCGGGGAGCTGGCTAAACTCAGGAAGGAGTTCGAGGAGTATTCCAAGGTCCACCCCTACAAACCCTTCCTGCCCGCCGACGCCCAGCCGCCGAACGACCTGAACAAGGAGCTCATGGACAAGTACCGCGCGGCCTTGGGGAAAGCCTTGGCGGGAAAGTAGAATTACTTATAGATCGTCTTGACCCCCATGTTGAAGAACATGAAGGACCACTGGTCCGTCAGGGCCTCGATGGCTTTGCTCAGGTTGCTCGAGCCGTGGCCGGAACGCGTCTCGATCCGGATGAGGGCGGGGTTGGCGCAGGCTTGCTTCTCCTGGAGAGTCGCCGCGAACTTGAACGAGTGGGCCGGCACGACGCGGTCGTCGTGGTCGGCCGAGGTGACCATGGTCGCCGGGTAACAGGCCCCGTCCTTGAAGTTGTGGAGAGGCGAGTAGGCGTAAAGATACGGGAAGTCCTTGGCGTTGTCGCTCGACCCGTATTCCACGGCCCAGGCCCAGCCGATCGTGAACTTATGATAGCGGAGCATGTCCATGACGCCGACCGCCGGGAAGGCGACTCCGAAGAGCTCCGGCCGCTGGGTCATCACCGCGCCGATGAGCAGCCCGCCGTTCGAGCCTCCCTCGATGGCCAGCCGGTCCTTGGACGTGTACTTTTCCTTGACCAGGTATTCGGCCGCGGCGATGAAGTCGTCGAAGACGTTCTGCTTCTTCTCGAGCATGCCGGCCTTGTGCCAGGATTCACCGTATTCACCGCCGCCGCGCAGGTTGGCTTCGGCGAAGACGCCGCCGTTCTCGAGGAGGATGATGTTCGCGGCGCTGAAGATGGGCGTAATACTGATGTTGAAGCCGCCGTAGGCCGTAAGGAGGGTCGGGTTCTTGCCGTCGAGCTCGAGTCCCTTCTTGTGGACGATGAACATCGGCACTTTCGTCCCGTCCTTGCTGGCGTAGAAGATCTGTTTGGTCTCGTAGTCGGCGGGGTTGAATTTGACCTCGCTCTTGCGGAAAACCTCGGAGGCGCCCGAGGCCGGGTCGAACTTGTAGATCGTCGGCGGGTAGGTGAATGACGTGAAGGTGTAGAAAAGCGTCTTCTCGTCGCGCTTGCCGCCGAAGCCGCCCGCCGAGCCCAGGGCCGGCAGCCCGATCTCGCGGATGAGCGACCCGTCGAGCTTGTGCTGGAAGATCTTGGAGTTGGCGTCCTTAAGATAGTTCGTGAACAGATAGCCGCCGGCCGTCCCCGCCCCGCTCAGGACCTCGGGCTTTTCGGCGATGACGGTCTGCCAGTTCTCCTTGGCCGGGTTCTTGGGGTCGATGAGAACGACCCTGTAATTGGGAGCATCGACGTTTGTGTAGACGAGGACCTTGCCGTCGATGACCTCGAACGGCGCGCTGTCATAAGCGAAGCCCTTGACCAGGAGGTCGAACTTGGCGTCCTTTTTCGTCAGGTCCCTGATGTAGACCTCGGAGCCGCTCGTGCCTTCCGACAGGATGATGAAAAGGCATTTCTCGTCTTCAGTCGTCCCGGCGCCGCAGGTCCGGAGCGGATGCTCCTTGTCCTCATAAACAATGCTGTCTTTTTCCTGCGGATCGCCGAGCGTGTGGTAGAAGACTTTCATAAACTCGTTCTTGCCCTTGAGCTCTTCCCCGGGGGCGGGCTTGTCGTAGCCGCTGTAGAAAAAGCCGTCGCCCTTCCAGGCCGCCCCGGAGAATTTGACCCACTGAACGCGGTCGGGGAGCTCCTGCTTCGTGGCGATCTCCATGACCCGGAGTTCGGTCCAATCGGAGCCGGCCTCGCCGCGTGAGACCGCGACGTAGCGGTCGTCATTGGAGGCGCCGATGAGGGAGGCCCGGACCGTCCCGTCGGCCGAGAGGACGTTGGGATCGAGAAAGACCTCGGGCGTCCCGTCGAGCCCCTTCTGGATATAGCAGACGGACTGGTTCTGCAGGCCGTCGTTCTTGTAGAAGAAATAGTACTCGCCCGCGCGGAACGGCGACGAGTAGCGCGGGTAGTTGAAGATCTCTGTCAGCCGGTCCTTGATCTTGGGCCGGTACGGGATCGTGTCGAGGTAGCCGAAGGTCACGGCGTTCTGGGCCTGGACCCACGCTTTGACCTCCTCGGCATTGTCGTCCTCGAGCCAGCGGTAAGGGTCGGCGACCTTGGTCCCGAAGTAATCGTCGACCTGGTCGACCTTCTTTGTCACGGGGTAAGCGAGTTTGGCCGCCTCCTTCTGACAAGCCGCGAAGGCCAGGACAACGGACAGCAATATGAACATCAAAACCATTTTTTTCATTTCCTCTCCTTGATGGTGTCTATTTTAATCCGAAATCGATGTCGTCGGGAAGCTCGTTGACGTCGGTCGAGGGGTCGCAGGGGAAATAGGCGGCGAGCTGGCGTCCGGCCTCTTCGATCGCTGCGACCAAGCCTTCGGTGAACTCGCCCTTGCGGAAATGCCCGGACATGAGGCCGGCCAGGGATTCCCAAAAATCCCGGCTGACCTTGGCCTGGATGCCTTCATCGCCAAGGACGGTGAACTTCTTCCGCGCCGGGACGATGAAGAAGAGGATGCCGTTCCGGTGCTTCGTCGCGGTCATGCCCAGCCGGACGAAGGCTTTCTCGGCGACGCGGCGGACGCTGCCCCAGAAGAACGGGGCCACGGATACTCGCACTTCGCCCGAAGCCGAACGCTCGGCGGCGGCGATGGCCGCTTTGACCCGCTCGACGTCGATCGCCTTCAAGAGCTTGCGCCGGCTGTGCACGGTCATCGTCATCCTCCACTACCACGATCCAGAGGCGCCACCGCCTCCCGAACGTCCACCGCCACCCCCGAATCCCCCTCCACCTCTTCCGCCTCCCCCGCCCCGGCCTCCGCTCAGGATGCTGATGAGAAGCCAGATGGCCAGGGAAGGATTGGTGATGAGGATGAAGAGGAAGACGAGGACGGCCAGGCCGACGAAGATCATGTTGACGAGGGATTTAACGCGGGGCACGGCGCCGGAGGGCCGCCCCTGCTCGGCCGCGGGGGCCTCCCCCCCGGTGATGTAGCCGAGCAGGGCCGAGACGGCGTTGCTCACGGCCTCGTCCCGCCGGCCCGACTGGAAACCGGGGACGAGGATGTCGTTGATGACCCGGAAGGTGCGGGCGTCGGGGACCCGGTCTTCGAGGCCGTAGCCGACCTCGATCCGCATTTTCCGGTCCTCGGCCATGATGAAGAGGACGAGCCCGTCGTCGAGGCCGCGGCGGCCCACCTTCCAGGCCGCGAAGGTCCTGACCGCCCAATCTTCGAGGACCGCGCCCTCGCCGAGCGTCTGTCCGACATAGACGAGGACCTGGTGTCCGGTCTGCCGTTCGAAATTCTCGAGGCGGGCGTCGAGCACGGCAACCGCCTCCCTGGAGAGAAAGCCCGCTTCGTCCGTGGCCCAGCGGCTGGGCGACGGGGGGATCTTGGCCTGGGCCCCGGCGAAGGAAATTGCGAGACACCCGGCCAGAGCCAGGAAAACAAACGCTCGCCGAAACCCGGGGAAGTTCACGGTTCAGTCAGCGATCAGCCGGCGCGCGTCAGAACTTGACCTTGGGAGCGGTTTCGGCCCCCGCCTGGGCCTTGAAGTAGGGCTTCTCCTTGAAGCGGTCGCCGAAAAAGCCGGCGATGAGGACGGCCGGGAACCTCATCCGCCGCGTGTTGAAGGCCTGGGCCGTCTCGTTGAAGCGCATCCGTTCCACTGTGATCCTGTTCTCGGTGCCCTCGAGCTGGGCCTGGAGCTCCTTAAAGTTCGCCGTGGCCTTGAGGTCGGGGTATTTTTCCATGACCACGAGAAGCCGCGAGAGAGTCGACGACAGGCCATCCTGTGCTTCCTGGAACTTGGCGAGACTGCCGGAGTTGAGATTGCCGGCCGAGACCTGGACCTGGCCGACTTTGGACCGGGCCTCGGTGACGGCCGTGAAGGTGTCCTTCTCGAAGGCGGCGGCGCCCTTGACCGTCTCGACCAGGTTGGGCACGAGGTCGGCCCGGCGCTGGTAGGTGTTTTCCACCTGGCCCCACTGGGCCTGGACCTTCTGGTCGAGCCCGACGAGCGAGTTGTAAGTGCCCGTGACGAACAGAACGACGACGAGGACGCCAAGGAGGATCACTCCCAGGCAGCCGATGGCGAAGAATTTCTTGTTGGCCATTGCGGTCACTCTCCTTTTCTGTCTGAGCCAATCATTTTATCATACGGAGAGCCGGTTGCGCCGGTTTTTTGATATAATCCGGCCATGAAGAGAATCGCCATCCTGACCAGGGACTGCGGCGGGGTCAACGCCGCCATCCGGGCGGTCGTCCGAACGGCCGCGGCCGAGGGACTCCTGGTCGACGGCGTCCTGCGCGGCTACGAGGGCCTCATCCGCGGCGATTTCGTGCCACTCGACCGCCGCTCTGTGTCGAATATCATCGGCCTTGGCGGGACGATCCTCAAGACGGCCCGGGCGGAGGCGTTCATGGCCGAAGAAGGGCAAAAGACTGCCCTGGCCAACTTGCGCGCCCGCGGGATCGACGGACTCGTCGTCATCGGCGGCAACGGTTCCCTCGCCGGCGCCCGCGTCCTGGCCTCGAAATACGGCTTCCCGGTCGTCGGCGTCCCGGCGACCATCGACAACGACGTCCCCGGCGTCGATAGCGCCATCGGCGCCGACACGGCCGTCAACGTCGCCCTGGACGCTGTCGACAAGATCCGCGACACGGCGACGTCCCTCGAGCGGATCTTCGTCGTCGAGGTCATGGGCCGGAAGTGCGGCTGGATCGCCATGCAGGTCGCCCTGTCGGGCGGCTGTGAGGAGGTCCTGCTCCCGGAGAAAGACGTGCCCATCGAAGCCCTGTGCGAGGAGATCGTCGCCGGGAGGGCCCGGGGCAAGGCCAGCTGGATCATCGTCGTCGCCGAGGGCCGGGCCACGGCCTCCAAGGTCGCCGCGGCGGTGACGGCGGCGACCGGACTCGAGACGCGCATCGCCGTCCTCGGCCACATCCAGCGCGGCGGCCGGCCGACCGCCGTCGACCGCATCCTGGCGGCGCGGCTGGGCCACGCCGCCGTCGAAACCCTGATTGGCGGCCGGACCGGCGGCTGCGTCCACATCCGGAACGGTCGGGTTGAATTTCTGCCCTTCGGGACAGCGGGCGAGGTAAAGAAAACCGACATCGAATCGGACTACCACCTCCTCAAAGTCCTGTCCTGATCAAAATGTATCTATTCAACGAACTCCTCATGTCCATCCCGCTGGTAATTTATGTCGCCTGGCGGCTGCGGACGCTCATCGCCGGCCCGGCCTGGAGGAACATTTCGACCATCCTGGTGGTCTTGCTCGCGGCCGGATATCCCGCCGCCGAAAGTCTCTCTCACCGGACGATCGGAGGAGCGCTGAAGCTCCTCGTCCTGGCTGGATATTACGCTTTGCCCCTGGTCTTGTACCTGACATTGACCGTCCTCTTGATGGACCTGGCCGTCGCCCTCCTGCGTTTGTCCAAGGCCGTCACACGCGAAACAGTCCGGAGCGACAAGTTCCGGCTGCGGCGGCTCGCCCTCGTCCTGGCCGTCCCGACCCTCGTCGTGGCCGCCGGGATCGTCAACGCCAACGTCCTGCGCATCCACGAATACACGGTCGAGATCCCCCGCGGGTTATCGACGCTCCGGGAGCTCAAAGTCGTTTTCGCCGCAGACCTCCATCTCGGCAGCCTTACGCCCAAAAACTTCCTGGAGAGGTTCGTGGACAAGGTCAACGCCCAGAAGCCGGATATCGTCCTCATCGGCGGCGATATTCGCGAGGGCCACCGCGGCGGAGCAGACATAGGCGCCATCGAAGCCCAGTTCCAGCGCCTCGAGGCCCGCTACGGCGTTTTCGCCGTCCCGGGAAACCACGAGGGCTACGCCGGGACAACCGGGGAATTCTTCGACCGGTCGCACATCCGGTTCCTGCAGGACGACTTGGCGACGATCGATGGCGCGTTCATCCTCGTCGGACGGAGGGACGCCCGCCGGGGAACCCGGAAATCCATCGACGACCTGCTCCGGAAAGCGCCTGACGGCCTGCCGGTCATCCTGCTCGACCATCGGCCGACGGACATGGAGGCCGTCAGCCGGACGCGGGTCGACCTTCAGCTATCGGGGCACACCCACCACGGCCAGTTGTTCCCCATCAACTTCGTCACTCAGCGTGAGTACGGGCTAAGCTGGGGCCACCGCAAGACGGGCCATACCCATTTCATCGTCACGAGCGGCGCTCAGCTGTGGGGGCCTCCGGTCAGGACCGTCGGCGCTTCCGAGATCGTCGTCGTCCACGTCGTCCTTCAATGAATCCGCTTTCGTCGAATCACGATCCCCTAAGGAGATCCAATATGCGTTCACCTCAGCACGCAATAATCGCCCTGGCGCTTCTCGGCCTGTCCGTCGCTCCCGCCTGCCGGAGCCCGAAATATCCGGAAGGGCTCTACGCCGAGGTCGCGACCAACAAGGGCCTGATCGTCCTCCGGCTCGAATTCGAGAAGACGCCGATGACCGCGGCCAACTTCGTCGGCCTGGCCGAGGGCACGATCACGAACGCCGCGTTCCCCCCAGGCACCCCCTATTTCGACGCTACCAAATGGCACCGCGTCGTCCCCGGCCACGTCATCCAGTGCGGCATCGCCACCGGCGGCAAGGCGGAGGACCCCGGCTACGAGTTCCCGAACGAGATCGTCCTGCCCGACCTCAACCACGGCCGGGCGGGCATGGTCAACATGGCCAACGGCGGCCCGGCGAAAAGCGCTTCGTCATTTCTCCCAATGCCCTCCTCGTTTACGAAATCGAGGTTTTCGACATCCTTCCGTCGAAAAAATAGGCTCCGGCGGGAGGCGGGAGGGGGCCTGGTTGACAGGGACCTCTGAAATATCATATTTTTAACATCTCGCCATGAACTTAGTAGGGAGGTCTCCTATGCGTTTATCCAAGCGAACGATTTTAGCCCTCGGCGTCATCGTCCTTCTGGTCGGCCTTCTCGCGGCCGCTCCGCAGGGCAAGGCTCCGGCCAAGGGCCAGAAGAAAATCGAGAACACCGATCCGGCCCAGCGGCTCAAATGGTTCGACGAGCACACGGCCATGAAACAGCAATCGCCCTTCAAGGACGTCAAGTGGCGCTTCATCGGCCCCTCCGACCTCGGCGGCCGCTCGACGGACGTCGCCGTTCCGCTCGGCAGCCGGACCGTCTTCTACGCCGGAACCGCCACGGGCGGCGTCTTCAAGACCATCAACGCCGGCACCACCTGGGAGCCCATCTTCGACGACATGCCGACGCTCTCCATCGGCGACATCGCCGTCGCCGAGTCCGACCCCAACATCGTCTGGGTCGGGACGGGCGAGGCCAACATCTTCCGGGCCTCCGAGCCCGGGATAGGCATCTACAAGTCGACCGACGCCGGCAAGACCTGGAAGCACATGGGGCTCGAAGGGACCTACACGATCGCCCGGGTCGTCATCCACCCGAAAAACCCCGATATCGTCTATGTCGCGGCCACAGGCCATGAATGGACGACCAATCCCGACCGGGGCGTCTACAAGACGACCGACGGCGGTACCACTTGGCAGAAGGTCCTCTACGTCAACGAGAAAGTCGGGGCGAACGACCTCGTCATGGACCCGCAGCAACCCGACATCCTCTACGCCGCCACCTGGAACCGCATCCGCAAGCGCTGGAGCGACCCCGTCCCCGGCGGCGAGGACGGCCTGTTCAAGACGACCGACGGCGGCAAGACCTGGACGCCCATTAATAGCGGGCTGCCCGATACGAACTTCACCGGCCGCATCGGGATCGACCTCTGCCGGACGAAACCGTCCGTCATCTACGCCTACGTCGACAACCACACGCCCGGCGCCGAGCCCAGGGCCGGAGACCGGGACTCCTACGGCCGTCCCCGCCAGCGGGGCATCGTCGGGGCCGAGGTCTACCGCTCCGACGACGCGGGAGCGAGCTGGCGTAAGGTCAGCCCGCCGGGCATGGAACGCTTCGGCGGCACCTACGGCTGGGTCTTCGCCCAGATCCGGGTCGACCCCAACACGCCGGAGACGATCTACATCATGGGTCTGGGCCTGTCCAAGTCGACCGACGGCGGCAAGACCTACGTCAACCTCTACACCGAAGGGCTTCACGGCGACCACCACGGCCTGTGGATCGACCCCGGCGACAGCGACCACCTCATCAACAACAACGACGGCGGCGTCAACATCTCCTACGACGGCGGCAAGAGTTGGCGGGACTTCCACGACGGCATTCCCTGCGTCCAATTCTACAACGTCGCCTTCGACTTCTCGACGCCCTTCTGGGTCTATGGCTCGGTTCAGGACCAGGGCACCTACCGCGGCCTCATCCCTCTCCAGAAGCCCGCAACGGGCGCTCCGGCCGGGGCACGCAGGCGTTTCGTCCAGGCCCAGCCGAAATGGGAGACGGCGCCGGGCGGCGAAGGGACGATCATCGCCGTCGACCCGGCGGACCCCAACACCGAATATTCTTCCTCCTTCTACGGCCGGCTCGAGCGGTCCGAGTACAAGGACGGCCAGTGGACGAGCAAGGAGATCTTCCCCAAGGCGGCCCAGGGCGAGCCCGAACACCGCGGCCAGTGGCTGGCGGCGACCATGCTTTCGCCCCACAATCCGCAGGTCGTCTATCACGGCTTCCAGTATCTCTTCCGGTCCATGAACAAGGGCAACACCTGGGAGAAGATCAGCCCCGACCTGACCTATTACAATCCCGCCGAGCAGGGCAAGTGGCCCTACGCCATCCCCTTCGCCTCGATCACCGCGGTCGACGAATCGCCGTTCAAGTTCGGCCTCCTCTACGCGGGCACGGACGACGGCCGGGTCTGGGTGACGAAGACGAGCGGCGACAGCTGGACGGAGATCACGGCCGGCCTCCCCTACAACAAACACGTCTGGAAGGTCGTCGCCTCGAAGTACGACCCGGCCATGGTCTATGTTACGCTCGTCGGCCGCCACGACGACGACTTCAACCCCTACATCTTCAAGTCCGTCGACTACGGCAAGACCTGGGTCTCGATCGCCGCGGGAATTCCCGGCGGCCCGGTCAACGTCGTCCGCGAGGACCCGAAGAAAAAGGACATCCTCTACGCGGGCACGGACACGGGCGTTTACGTCAGCCGGGACGCGGGCAAGACCTGGAACGTCCTCGGCGGCGGACTTCCGACGAGCTATGTCTGGGACATCGCCATCCACCCCAGGGACAACGCCATGATCATCGCGACAAATGGCCGGGGGATGTGGATCATCGACGACCTCGCCCCCGTCCAGGACGCGGCTAAGTAAGGATGATGTCCGCGGCCAGGTTTCCGGTGTAGAGCGCCGTGGGTACGCCGCCCAGGAATAATTCGGTCGCCGCGTAGGCGCCGGCGGCCAGCAGGCCCGGCACGGGCGTCCGGACGAGGATCTTTCCGGCAAGCGCGCCGGTCGGCCGGGCGGCCCAGGTCCACCCGGCGATCGACCCCTCGTACCTTCCGCCCCAATCCCGGTAGGTCAAGGGCGTGGCCGTTTCCATGACCTCGACGGCGCCGGAAAGCCCCGGAAGGACATGTTCGGCCGTCCGCACCAGCTTCAGGGCCAGGTTTTTCTTGAACTCGCCATAACCGGCGCGACGCTTCTTTTCACCCAGCCTCCAGGGAGCGAAGCGCTCGTACGGGAATCCCGCCCGGAGGACGAGCGCGGCCCGGCCGGGGGGCGAGAGGTCCGGTGCCTTACGGGACCAATGGCAAATCTCGAGCTCCCGGTTGTCGAAATCTTCGGGGCCGGCATCGTCGCCATCCCTGATCTCATGCCGGTAAAAGAGGTGCTCCGCCCGCATCGCCGAAAGGTCGACAGCTTCGGGCCGGACTCCGAGATAGACGCAGAGTTCCGAGCCGGTGTAGGGGACGCCGCGGATATCGCCAAGGTCCACGCCGGGAATACCGGCTGAGTCGAGGAGCTCGAGGAAGGTCGTCTTGTAGTCCGCGTTGGATACGACCCAACGGGAGGCCAGGACCTCGCCCGCCGCCGTGACCACCCCGGCCGCCCGGCCGTTCTCGACGAGGATCTTTCGGACGGACGTCCCGAGGCGGAGTTCTCCTCCGGCGGCGGCCAGCCGTTCGCGGAGAAGGTCGGCGAGGCCGTGGACGCCGCGCTCCGGGAACCAGATACCCTCCTCGGCCATGACGTTCCACATCAAGGCCAGGTTGAGCATGGACATTTCGGGCGGGCGAGAGCCCATCGAGCCGAGGAGGTTCTTTAGATGCCGGCCGGCGACGAGCGCGCCGAGGACTTCGGAAGCGGGCGTCAGAGAGAGCTCGTCGACTGCGCGGACCCTGTTCTCGAAAAAGAACGCGTCCGGCGCGCCTTCACGGCCTGAGCCGGAAGTGACGCAAAAATCGGGATGCCAGAGGTCCATATCCTTCGAAACGGCTATGGCGCTCCGGAGAGCCTCGAAAAACCGGGCCAGGCCGCCGGTTTCCCCGGGATAAAGCCGGCCGAGCTCGGACTCGAGCTCGGCCAGGGGCCGGGAGATGATGACATCGAGAGCCGGCGTCCGGATCTCGAAACCGCTCCGCCGGAATTCAATATGCTGCCCGATCCCGGCCTCGGCCAGGAACGTCCGGACGCGGCCGGGAAAGCCGAAAGACAACGGGCCCATGGGAAAGGCATACCCCCCCCTGCGGAAAATATAGCTCGTGCCGCCGGGCAGGACCTTTTTTTCGAGGGCAAGAACGCGCAGCCCCGCGCCGGCCAGCTTGGCCGCCGCCATGAGCCCGCCTAGGCCCGCTCCGATCACGATGACGTCGTACACTGCGGCCTCATCTTAGCGGAAACATTACGGCGCGGCAATGCCGTTTTAATTCGCGCCGGCATGATATATGAGGAAAGCGCAGGTGCGATGTGCGGAGGCGGCGGCTGGATCAAGGGGCTGAGGGTATCGCCGGAGCGGCGGGGAGCGGAGTCTTCGTAGCGACCAGCAAAATTATAGCGGAGTACCCGGAGCTATAATTCTGGTAAATATCTGAAACGAGTTTAAACTAAAGAAAGCGAAAGAAAGGGGACACGTACCAGAGGTACATGTCCCCGGATCCGGTCCCCGAATCCGGACCGGGAAGGCGTGTTAAATCACCGCAGCGGACGGAGGCGATGCCCGAGGCCCCTACAGCGGCCGCCGGAGCGGCGCGATCCGGCAGTTCCTTTAACGGGCCGGGGGTGCTACAATGCCCGCATGGCCAACGTCGTCAGCATCATCCTGGCCGGAGGGCAGGGCAGCCGGCTCTATCCGTTGACCAAGGTCCGGAGCAAACCGGCGGTACCCATCGCCGGCCGCTTCCGGCTCATCGACATCTCGATCTCCAACTGCATTCATTCGAACATCGGCAGCATCTTCGTCCTGACCCAGTTCGCCAGCGAGTCCCTCCACCGCCACATTTTCACGACCTACCGCTTCGACAATTTCCATCGCGACTTCATCACTCTCCTCTCCGCCCAGCAGACCCTCGAGAACAGGAACTGGTACCAAGGCACGGCCGACGCTGTCCGGCAGAACCTCAATTTCATCAAGGAGGCCGGCGCGCTCATCCTCATCCTTTCGGGCGACCATCTCTACCGTATGGACTACCGCAAGTTCGTCGACTTCCACATCGCCTCGGGCGCCGAGATCAGCATCGCCGTGACCCCCGTTCGGACCGAACAGGCCCCTGAGTTCGGCGTCATGAAGGTCGACGGCCGGGGCCGCATCACCGAGTTCTTCGAAAAGCCCAAGGCCGCGGCCGACATCGACCGGATGCGGGTCCCGGACAACGTTTTCGCCAAGTTCGGCGTCACCGCCGTGGACCGGACCCACCTCGCCTCGATGGGCGTGTATCTCTTCAGCCAGGACGTCCTGCACGACTTGCTCGAACACACAGACCACCGGGATTTCGGCCGGGAGGTCATCCCCCGCGCGATCGGCGAGAGGAAGGTCTTCGGCCATTTCTTCGACGGCTACTGGGAGGACATCGGGACCATCCCCAGCTTCTTCGAGGCCCATATGGACCTGACCCGGCCGCTGCCTGAATTCGACTTCTACGACGAGGAAAAACCCATCTTCACCCACGCCCGCTTCCTCCCCGGCTCGAAAATCCTCGCCTCCGACGTCGTGAACTCCATCCTATGTGAGGGGAGCATCGTCAACCGCTCCCGGATCCAGGATTCCATTGTCGGCATCCGGTCGCGCATCGGCGACAACGTTCGTCTCGAACGGACCGTGATCATGGGCGCCGATTATTACGAGTCGCGGGAGGACCAGGCCCGGAACCGGGAGAACGGAGTTCCCGATGTCGGGGTCGGCCGCGACTGCGAGATCCGCAACGCCATCGTCGACAAGAACGCCCGGATCGGCCACGGCGTCAGGCTGGTCAACCGGAACGGGGCGGCCAACGAATCCGCCGAGAATTACGTCATCGTCGACGGCATCATCGTCGTCCCGAAGAGCGCCGTCATCCCCGACGGCACGATCATCTAAGCCCCTCCTATTCAAGACCCGGTCAATCGGAGAAATACCGATTCGAGGTCCGGCGCCGTCCGGGCCGCCCGCATGAGGCGCCACTCCCGGAGGGCGGCATGGGCGATGGCCGTACCCCGGCGGAGAACGACGAAGCCGTCGGCGATCCGCTCCATCTCGGACAGCAGGTGGGAGCTCAGGAGAAGGGTCGTCCCGGCATCTCTCAGCTCGAGGAAAAGGTCCCGGACGCACTTGATCGAGGACGGATCGAGGGCAGAAAAGGGCTCGTCGACGACGAGAAGGTCGGGCTTGAAGACGAGGTTCTGAAGGTAGGAGAACTTCTTCGCGTTCCCGGCCGAGTAAGAGCCGGGGCGGCGCCTGAGGAGGGCCGGGTCGAAGAGGAGGTCTCTCGCGACCGCCAGGATGCGCGGCCCTGAGTCCTTCCCGTTCCCGTTCGCCTGTCCGTCGGCGAGCCCCAGAATCGTCCGCCCGTCGAGCCCGGTGAAATAGGCCGGCCTGTCGGGGATGTACCCGACGCGGCCGGGGGCGATGATAACGGTCCCCGAGTCCGGCCTGAGGAATCCGAGGACGATCTTGAGTGTGGTCGTCTTGCCCGCGCCGTTCTCGCCGAGCATGGCCGTGATCGTCCCTTTCCGGATCTTGAAGCTGACGTCCCGCAGGGCCTGGACCGGGCCGAATCGTTTGGACAGCCGATGCGCTTCGATCATGTTCGCCTCCTATTTCCCGAGCTCGAGCGCCCGGGCCAGCCGATTTTGGACGAAAAGCGATAGTGCGAGCCCGGCCAGGACCTCGGCCCCGAACGCGGACAGGCGGCCGGACACGACCAGGTTGGGCAGGACCGCAACGAGCCCGCCGAAAAGGAGCTTGGAGCCGAGGCCGGGGAAGCGGCCCGAGGCCGCGTAGTCGAGGAAACCCGTCCGCGAGGTGGCCGAGAAGAGGAGCGCGACCAGGGCGGCCGACTGAGCAAGGAGCAGGACCAGCGTGTTCGAGCCGGCCCTAAAGAAATAGCTCAAGGTCCCGGCCAGGCCGATATAATAAAACCCGGCCAGGAGTCCCATCCCGAATTGGGCGGCGTGGATGGGCCTGAACCCGCCCGCGGCCAATCCCCAAACTGAGAACAGGGCGAAAAGCAGGAGGGCGTAGGCCCCGCCGGCCCCGGCCAGGACAAAGTTCTTCGCCCATAAAAAGCGCCTGAATCTCCCCCTGAGGAAGAGGACGCTCTCGAGGGCCCCGCCGTCGATATCCGTGCGGACCATGTCCTGGGCGGAGATGAGAAACACGTAGGGAAAGAGAAAAAAGAAGAACTTCGCCGCTGTTTCGTAGGAATCGCGGAGGCCGATCCAGACGACGAATGCGGGGAAGGCCAGGCCGGCAACCAAGGTCAGCGGCGAGGCAACGAACCGGCGCCGGGTGACGCGCCAGGTCAGCGATAAAAGAGCTGTGTCAAGCATCGTTTCAATTCCTCCCGGCGGCCGTCGGGATCGCTGTAGGGATCGTCCCGGTAGACCGCCTCCGTCCCGAGGAGCAGGGCCTTGAAAGGGACGGCGTCCACCTTGTACTTTTTGAAAAGAACCTTCCGCCTGTCCAGGACGACGGGCAGAGTCCAGGCGTACTTCTCGAGAAAGGCCCGGAGGTCATCCCGCAGCCCGCAAAAAACGCCGACCACGGACACGGGCCAGCGGTTTTTATCGACGAGATATCTCGACTCGAAGAGGTCGTCGTAGCAGAGCGGGCAATCCGTCGAGAAGAAGACGAGAAGGACCGGGCCGGGACAGCCCCGGGACGCCTCTTCGAGCGAGGCGCAGATGCGGGTCTCGATGGCGTCCCGGCCCGCGCCCATCGTGCCTCCGGCGAGGGCCGCGGCGAGAGCGATGGGGAGCAGTCCGCGTTTCATCGCACGACCTCGAAGATCCTCAGCCCGCCGTCATCGTCGACGGCATAGATCCGCCCTCCTTCGACGACGAAACGGTGGACAGGGCACGGCAGTTCGATGGAAGCGGTCAGACATCCCTCCCGGTCGACGACGGACAGGAACCGGCCCGGCCCGAGGTCCTTCCCCTCCACGGGCGCGGGCGCCGATATATAGAAGAATCCCCGGTCCCAGGCCGCGGCCCAGCAAAAACCGAGGAGACGTTTTCTCAGCCCCTGGAAGGGCAGGTCCATCGGCTGGAAGGCGTGGCGCTCGTCGACGGGGATTTTCCCGACGAGGGCCCCGGAGCCCGCGAAGTGGAGGATACTCCGTTCGCCGCTCCGGAAGACGACGAAAAAATCCCCACCCTCGCCCGGGCAGACCAGGATCATGTTGCGGAAGGCGTCGAACACGGGGTCGGATGACGCCTGGGCCTCGAGTCCTTCCCAGCGGAGGCGGCCGCCGACGTCGTAGATGTGGAGCATTTTTTCGGCCGTCGGCCGGCCGGTCGGGTTGCTTGTGACCAGGAGCGTTTCGCCGGTGAGAGCCCAGGCCTTGTCCGGCGCGAAGGGCACCGAAAATCCGCCGCAGGGCTTCCCCGCCCGGTCGAAGGCCTGGACCCTATAGTTGAATTTATCCGCGACATAGAGCCGCCCGCCGATGACTGACACGCCGGACGGGAAAGAGAGCTCGCCGGGGCCGCGGCCTTTCCGGCCGACCGCCCTGAGGAATTCCCCGTCCTTCGAAAAAATCTTGACCGCGCAGTCCTGGGCATCGACGATATAGAGGTGATCGGCGTCGAGGGCCAAGGCGATGGGCCGCCCGAGATAGGCCTCGTCCGCGTCGTTGGCCGGGACGGCGACCTCGACCACCTTCCATTTCCCGACGCCGGGTCTGTCCGCCGCCCGGGCCGCCGCGAAGACGGTCAGCGAGACGACGATGACCGCCATGATCAAGCTTCTTTCTCTTCTCATGCCTGTCGTGCTCCCCGGGAAAAAAGTCGAGGGCCCCCGAAGGCGAGGGCCCTCTTCGTCTCCGTCACAGGGCCAGTGCGCACTTGCCGAGCGCGAAGTCGCAAACCGTCAGGATGATCATAACCTTGTACCAGGGAGCGTCCAGGTTGAGGGCGTTCTCCCGGCAATCCTGGTGGTTCTTGAAGCACTCATTGACATCGTGGGCGGCGAGGGACGTGGGGAAAAAAAGGGCCGCCGAGACGAGAACGAGTACGGCCAGGGTAAAAACTGCCAGCTTTTTCATCGGTATCTCCTTTCGCCCTCTCCAAAGCAAGCGGCGTGCCAGCGGCGAGAGACTCGGTGCGCGGTCCAAGCCGTTGATAAAATTCAGGATGGGATCGGGCTCCGGAAGTCGCCGGAAAGGGGGGTTGACATCGGACGGGCGCGTGTGCCGCGGCGCGTCGCTCGTTTTTGACGATCGGCAAAAACCCGGGCGGGCCCGCCGGCCGCGGCCGGGCTCATTTCATCATAGGGATCCTGACGCCGGTCTTTTTCGCGCAGGCGATGGCGTCCGGGTATCCGGCGTCGGCATGACGGGCGACGCCCAAGCCCGGGTCGACCGTCAGGACGCGCTCCAGCCGGCGGCCCATCATGGGCGTGCCGTCGGCGACGATGACCATGCCGGCGTGGAGAGACAGGCCGATGCCCACGCCGCCGCCGTGGTGGACGGAGACCCAGGAGGCGCCGCTGACCGCATTGAGGAGGGCGTTGAGGACCGGCCAGTCGGCGATGGCGTCCGAGCCGTCCCGCATGCCCTCGGTCTCGCGGTTCGGCGAGGCGACCGACCCCGTGTCCAGATGGTCGCGGCCGATGACGATGGGCGCGACCGTCTTTCCCGTCTTCACCATGTGGTTGATGACGGCGCCGAAGCGGGCCCGCTCGCCGTAACCGAGCCAGCAGATGCGGGCCGGCAGGCCCTGAAACTTGACCTGGCTGCGGGCCTTGCTGATCCAACGGGCCAGGGCCTCGTCCTCCGGAAATTCCTTGAGGACGGCCTCGTCCGTGGCGTAGATATCCTGCGGTTTCCCCGAGAGCGCCACCCAACGGAACGGGCCCTTGCCTAGGCAGAAAAGGGGCCGGATGTACTCCGGGACGAAGCCCGGGATGTCGAAGGCCTTTTCGACACCCGCTTTGCGGGCCTGGCCGCGAATGTTGTTGCCGTAATCGAAGGCCTTCGCCCCTCTTCTCTGGAGCTCGAGCATGGCCTCGACGTGGGCGGCCATCGAGACGTAGGACCGCCGGATGTAGTCGGCCGGGTCCTTGACCCGGAGCGCCAGCGCGTCCTCGTAGGCGAGGCCGTGGGGCACATAGCCGTTGAGCTCGTCGTGGGCCGAAGTCTGGTCGGTCAGGATGTCCGGAGTGATGCCCCGGCGGATGAACTCCGGCAGGACGTCGGCCGCGTTCGCAAGGAGTGCGATCGAAAGCGGCTTCTCCTTCTTCATGGCCTCCCGGGCCAGGCGCAGGGCCTCGTCCAGGCTATCGGTCATGACGTCGACGTACTTCGTGTCGAGGCGCCTCCCGATGCGGCGGGGATCGACCTCGACGACGATGGCCACGCCGTCGTTCATGGTCACGGCCAGGGGTTGGGCCCCGCCCATCCCGCCCAGGCCGGAGGTCAAGGCGAGCCGGCCCTTGAGCGAGCCGCCAAAATGTTTCCGGGCGACCGCGGCCAGCGTTTCGTAGGTCCCTTGGAGGATGCCCTGCGTCCCGATGTAGATCCAGCTGCCGGCCGTCATCTGACCGTACATGGTCAAGCCCAGCGCTTCGAGGCGGCGGAACTCGTCCCAGGTCGCCCATTGGGGCACGATCAGGGCGTTGGCGATCAGGACCCTGGGCGCCTCGGGGTGGGTCCTGAAGACGGCCACGGGTTTGCCCGACTGGACGATGAGCGTCTCGTCGTTCTCCAGCTTCTTGAGGCTGGCCACGATGGCCCGGTAGGCCTCCCAGTTCCGGGCGGCCTTGCCGGTGCCCCCGTAAACGATGAGCTCGCCGGGTTTTTCGGCCACCTCGGGGTCGAGGTTATTCATGAGCATCCGCAGAGCCCCCTCCTGGGACCAGCCCTTGGTCGTCAGGCGGGAGCCCCTGGGGGCCCGGATGGAG
>Ga0315279_10004239_pt1 | contig 19359 bp, 10 predicted proteins | sample YL17G06_20_MG_FD_203694 | JGI IMG/M metagenome (GOLD analysis project Ga0315279, IMG submission 203694) | Sediment microbial communities from Yellowstone Lake, YNP, Wyoming, USA - YL17G06_20 | ecosystem: Environmental > Aquatic > Freshwater > Lake > Sediment | place: USA: Wyoming | collected... | reverse complement strand
GACAGCAGGGCCGCGGCGCTGGCATCCGCCGAGCTGCACCAGCGGCTTCAGCAGCTTGCCGAGCAGCAAGGGATTGCGCAGAGAAGCGCCGATTTTCTGGGGGTCAGGCCGCTGAAGCCGGTGGAAGCCGGTTATGCGGCCGTGCCCATTGGACTGGCGTTCGAGTGCACGCTCGATCAGTTGGCCAATTTTCTGGCCGCCGCCGCGGCCGGCCCCAAGACGCTGTCCATCGAGCAAGTTTCGATTATCGCCAGTCCGCCGCGCGACGACCGGCCGCGCAAGATGGTGACCGTCCGGCTGGTGGTGCATGGCCTGATGCTGCAGGAGCCAGCCGGGCCGAAATCGTAGGCTATCGGCTGGCGGCTCACGGCTGACGGATGCCGGCCGACAGCCAAACGCCGACGGCCGAGAGACAATGCAATGAGAAAACCGATTGTACTGCTCAACCTGCTGCTGCTGGCGGCCGTGCTGGGAATGGCCGCCGGCATCCGCGCTGCCTGGCAGCGCAATCACATGCGGTACGTCGTGCTCGGCGCTTCTTCGCGCCTTGCCGGCGGGAGCGGCTTCGGGGCCGGCGCCCAGGCGCCGCCGGCGCTGCTCGATTACGGCGAACTGGTCAACCGCAACCTGTTCAGCTCCGACCGCAACAACGTGCAGCCGGTCGTCAAGAAAGATAAAAAACAGGCGCCGCCCGCGCCGGTCGTCATCGGCACCATGAACCTCGGCAGCGGCATGGTCGCCTTGATGGCCGACGCGCGGCAGGCGGCCAATGGCGCGTTCAAGCGCGTCAAGACCGGCGACGAGATTGGAATGTACAAGGTGATCGAGATCGCCGAGCACAAGGTCGTGGTCGAGTTCGATGGAGAAAAGACAACGCTGGACGTGTACGAATCGGCTGCCAGCGTCGCCGGCCGCGCGGCGGCTGCCTACTCGGCGCCTGCGCCGGCCTCGCAGGTGCAAACCGCAGTGGCGGCTGCGGCCGCCGGTCCTGGTGAGACGGGTGCGCCGGTCACCCAGGCCGGCGGCTCGTCCAGCACCGCTCCAACCGCGGTCGAAGGCGTAACCATCGAGGGGAATCAGCGGGTCACCCGGAAAATGTCGCCGTTTGGCATGATGACCTATCGTGAAGCAGTCGCGCCACAACAGCAACAAAAGCCACAGTGAGGCAGGAACAAAGATGAAAGCTCGTTTTTCCCACTTTTTGGTGAGTGTGATTCTGGCAGTTGTACTGGGCTGCCATCCCGCCGCCGGGCAACAACAGCCTCAGCAGGCCAGCCCGCAGCAGAAAGCGGAGCCATCCCGCACGGCGGGACCGCCGGCCGAGGCGCCGAAGCCTCCGGCCGCATCGCCGCAGAAGCCGGAGGCCAAGCCCGAGGAGGAAGAATACGAGATCATCGAGCAGCGGACCGCCTTCGGCACCATGCGCTACCGGGTGCCGAAGCAGAAGGGCGCGTCCGGAACCGTTCCGGCTACACTCCCGGGCGAGCAGAAAGCGGCGACGGCTCCCGCCGCGCCAGAGTCCACGCCGGAGCAGAAACCGGCCACGCCCCAGCAGCCGGCGGCGGGGGCCGCGCCGGCAGGGGCCGGACCTCCGGCGGCGCCGCCCGCCCAAGCACCCGTACAGGCCCCGGCTGCCCCGCCGCCACCGGCGCCGGCCGAGCCGCCGGCCGCCGCCGGCAGCGCGCGCGTCAGCCTCCACCTGGAAAATGCCAACATGCTCCAGGTCATCGGCATCATCGCCGCCGAGTTGAAGATGAACTACATCGTCGATCCGAACGTGAGGGGTGCGGTCAACATCAATACGCTCGGCGACCTGCGGCAGGAGGATTTGCTGCCGCTGCTGCAAGCCATCCTGCGCGCCAACGGCGCCACCGCCGTGCAGAGCGGCAGCTTCTGGCGCATCGTGCAATCCAAGGACGCGCAACGGATTCCCATCGCCATCTCCCAGGAAGCGGATGCCGCCAAACTGCCGGCCGACGACCGCGTGATTATGAACATCGTCACGCTGCGCTTCGTGACCGCGGCCGACATGTCGAAGATACTCTCCGTTTACCTTTCCGAGACCGGGCAAATCGTCACCCACGAGCCGGGCAATATCCTGATGATCACCGACACCAGCCGCAGCATGAAGCGGCTGATGGAGCTGATCAACGTTTTCGACACCGACACCCTGGCCAAACAGCGCATTCGCGTCTTCCCCGTGGAGAATGCGCGCGCGGCCGACCTCGTCAAGGACCTGACGCAGATCTTCTCCGCGTACGCACTGTCGGAAAAGAGCACGGCGGTGCGGTTCATCCCCATCGAGCGGCTCAACTCCATTCTGGTCGTTTCGGGCAACCCCAACGTGTACGCGGATGTGCAGCAATGGCTGGGGAAGCTGGACCAGTCCGTCCGCAAAGTCGGAATCCAGAATTTCGTGTACAAAGTGGAAAACGGAACGGCCGAGAACCTGGCGAGTCTATTGTCCAGCCTCTATGGAGGTGGCCGGCTCGCGACGCGCACAGGCGGCGGCCCGGGCATGAGTTCCGGCGCGATGGCCGGCGCGCCGGGTGGGGCATTCGGCGGAGCGGGCGGTGGCGGCAGTCCTGGCGGCGCGATCAGCCTGGGTGGCGCCGCCGCGACGGCTGGGGGCGCTGGGGCGGCCCCGGTCGGCATGGCGACTATGCCGGGCGCCGAGGTGAGCGGCGGGGAAATCTCGGTGGCCGCCTCCGGCGGCTCCCTCCAGGGCCCGGTGCGCATCGTCCCCGACCTGATCAACAACGCCTTGCTGATTCAGGCCACGCCGCAGGACTATGAAACCATACGCGAGACGTTGAAGCAGTTGGATATCATTCCCCGGCAGGTGCTGATTGAAGCCAAGGTGTTTGAGGTAGACCTGACCGGGGCGCTGGCCTTCGGCGTGGAGGCCTTCCTGCAGCAGCGCAGCCAGGCCAACCGCAGCCTGCTCGGCCAGTTCAGCACGGCGGGAGGCGGCAGCTTCCCCAACCCGGGCCTCAGCTTCTCGACCGGCACGCTTCTTGGGCGGGCGCGCGAGTTGCTTTTCTTCCTCAACGCGCAAGAGAATCGCGGGCGCACCCGCGTCCTTTCCGCGCCCACCGTGCTGGCCAGCGACAATATGACGGCCCACATCCAGGTGGGCGCCGAGGTGCCCATCCTGACCTCGCAGGGGGTGGTGGCCGGCGCCCAGGCCGCCGGCAATTCCCTGTTCACTAACACCATTCAGCAGCGCGATACCGGCGTCATTCTCAGCGTCACGCCGCGGATCAACCCTAGCGGGATGGTCACCATGCAGATTCAACAGGAAGTCAGTTCGCCGCAGCCGCCGACGGCGGGTGGAATCAACTCGCCCTCCATCTTGAAACGCTCCGTAAATACCCAGGCGACGGTCAAAGACGGAGAGACCATTGCGCTGGGCGGGATTATCTCCGAGAATCGCATTTACTCCAAAAGCCGCGTGCCTTTGCTGGGCGACATTCCGGGGCTCGGTCTGCTGTTCGGCAGCACCTCCTACTCGGTGGCGCGGACCGAACTGATTATCCTGCTGACCCCGCACGTCATGCAGACCGTGGACGAGATCCAGCAGGCCACAGAGGAGTTCAAGTCCGGGCTGAAAGGCTTGCGAAAAATGCTGCGCGACAAGACCGAATGAGGCGGTGGGCTGTGGGCTGGCGGCTGCAAGTGCAGGCTGCAGGAGCTGCACGCGGTGGCCTGCGGTTTATAGCCCACAGCCCACGGCCTACAGCCTACAGCCTGCTCTTAACAACATGCGCATTCGGAAAACTCAATCGGTTCCAAGACAGCAGTTCAAGTCACGGGGCAAGCCGGGGGCGGCGAAGCCGGGCCGGCGAACAAGGCCGGCCGGCGAGCAGTCATTCGGGCGGCTGCTGTTGACCGCGTGTTTTGCTTCCGGCGCCGCCGGCCTCATCTACGAGATTATTTGGGTCAAAGCGCTGAGCCTGATTTTCGGCAGCACGGTCTACGCGGTCACAACGGTTCTGGCGGCGTTCATGGGAGGCCTGGGCGCCGGGAGTTGGGCCTTAGGGCGCAGGTTCGACCGGCAGGCGCGTCCCATCCTCGCCTACGCCTGGCTGGAGGCCGGCATTGCCGCGACTGGGTTGCTCACCTTCCTGGGGCTGCCGTTGCTGCGGCATATCTATGCGGCGGCGGGCGGCGGCACCGAACTGCGCTTCGCTGGCTCGGTGCTTCTGTTGCTGGTTCCCACATTTCTGATGGGCGGCACCTTCCCGTTGCTGGTCCGCGTATTTCGCGAGCGCGAGGCCGACACCGGCGTGCCGGTCAGCCGCCTCTACGCGCTGAATGCCGCCGGCGCAGCCGCCGGCGCCCTCGGCGCCGGGTTTCTGTTGATGCCGGCACTCGGAATCATCCGCACGGCGCTGGTGGCGGCCGGCTGCAACGTGGTGGCGGCCTTGTGCGCGCGGGCGGCCGCGCAGCGCGCCGATCTCGGCGCAACCCTTTGGGCGGCCCTCCAACCCCCCAGCCCACAGCCGCCAGCCGCCAGCCGCCAGCCGTCAGCCCACAGCCCACAGCCCACAGCCGAAGGCCGAGAGCCCACGGCCCGCAGCCTACAGCCTGCGGCCGGCCCCTGGGCCCCGGCCCTTTCCTTCGTTTGCGGCGCCACGGCCATGATCCTGGAGGTCGCCTGGACGCGGCTGATGGCTGCCCCGTTGGGCGGTTCGACCTACGCCCTCACCATCATGCTGGCTGTTTTTCTGATCGGCATCGCCGGCGGCGCGCGGTTGTTCACCCGCCTGGCGCCCCGGCTGCCGGTCGGCCGCCAGGGCCTGGCCTTGCTGCAGCTAGCGACCATGGGCACGGGGCTGGCGGTGATGGGCGCGTGGCGCTTGCTGCCCTATCTGGTCTTCTGGCTGCTGCGCGTCTCCGGGGAATCGTTTGCCTGGCTGGTGGTGGTGCAGTTTCTAGCGGCCTTTCTCATTCTGCTGCCTCCGGCTTTGCTGTACGGCATCGGATTTCCGTGGCTGGCCGCGCTCTATGCGCCGGCGGAAGAGGGGGTGGGCGGGCGCGTCGGCCGGCTGTACGCCATCAACATGGCCGGCGCTATCACCGGCTCGATACTGGCCGGCCTCTTTTTGTTGCCCCGCATTGGCAGCTACGGCGCGCTGGCGGTGGCGCTGGGCGCCGCCGGAGCAGCGGGGATGCTCCTGCTCGCCGGATGGAGGCGTCCCCTGGCCCTGGCCGGCATCGCCGTCGTGCTGCTCTCCGCCGCGGCAACGGGCCTTCTCCGACACTCCGCGGCGGACCAGCAGGGACTGGCCACCATGTATCGACGGGTGCAGGCTCGTTCGCCGCTTTCGCCAGGGGACATCGCCGCGCTCCGGGACGTGGTTTTCCTCGAGGACGGCTTGAATTCCACGGTGGCCGTCACCCGGACCGAGCAGAGCACATTGCTTCACGTGAACGGGAAGGCCGATGCCAGCTCTAACCCCAGGGACATGCGGACCCAGATTGCGCTGGCCGCTGTGCCGCTGGCTTCGCATGCCGCTCCCCGGCGGGTTTTGGTGATTGGTTTTGGCGCCGGGGTCACTTCGCATGTGGCCGCCATCTGGCCGGGCGTCGAGCGCGTGGATACAGTCGAGATTGAACCGGCGGTGCTGCGTGCGGCGCCTTACTTCAAGGACGTCAACGGGGAGGTGTATCGCAACCCGCGCTCCAAATTGATCGTGGACGACGCCCGCCATTTCCTGTTCGCCACCCGCGAGCGATATGACGTCATCATCTCCGAGCCGTCCAACCCCTGGGTTGCAGGCGTCGGCAATCTCTTCACTTCCGAGTTCTATAGAGAAGCGGCGGCCCGGCTCAACAAGGGCGGCGTGCTGGTCCAGTGGGTCCAGGGCTATCAGTTTCTGCCGGAAGACCTGGCACTGGTCGGGCGCACGATGAAGGGCGCCTTCAGCCGGATTTCCCTCTGGTATGGCGAATCTACCGATTTTTTGCTGGTTGGTTCACAGGAACCGGCCTGGCCGGTGACCGCGCAGTGGCACGCCCTGTTTCAGCAGCCCTCGCAGGTTACCGATCTGCTCCGGCGGTACCTGGCGGTGGATCGCGGCTACGGCATCTGGGCGTATTGCGCCCTGGGCTACAAGGATTTCACGCAGTTCTCCGGAACCGGGGAGGTGAATACTGACGACCAGCCGCTGCTGGAGTACCGCGCCCCCTGGCGGCTGGCCGTTCCGCAGAACGACGTACTCTGGAAGGCTGTCTCGGAGGCCTGGACCGAGACGGCGGCGCCGCTTCTGCCGCCCGATGGGAAGCTGGCCGTCGCCCAGACGCTGCTCCGTCTGGGCAGGCCACAGGAAGCGATTGATGTGGCCAAGTCAGTCGATGAGCAACTGCACGATTCAGCGCGGTTGGCCCTATTCCTGGGGGATGTACAACGCCAGTTCGGCGATTTGGAGACTGCTGTTCAGGGTTATCGCAAGGCGATCGAGAGGGGCGAAGGGGTGCGCGGACTGGCCGGCCTCGCCCTCAGCGTCCACAAGAAGGGTGACTTGGCCGCGGCCGAGCCGCTGCTCCGCGAAGCCATCGCCGCGGCTCCCTCGGCGCCCGATGTCGACCTGGGGGAACTGCAGTCGGCCCTGGCTACCGATCTGGCGCAAACCGGGCGCTTCGAGGAGGCCATTTCCTGGCAACAGAAGGCGGTCCACAACGACCAGCCAAAGCGCTACTTGCGGGCCGCCGAACTCGCTCAACTTTACTGGCGCAAGGGCGACACGGCTGCCGCCCAGGCGGCCTTCCAACAATCGCTGGCGCTGGAGCCTTACGGCTATGACGCGCATTACGGCCTCGCACAGCTCTTCCTTGCGTCCGGGCGAATTGAGGAGGCGGTTCGCGAGTTCCGCTTCCTGCTGCGCTACCACCCCTTGAGGCACGTCTCCGTCTGGGAATCCGCCGCCGACGCATTGCGCCTCGCCGGCCGCCCGCGGGAAGCCGATCGGGTGTTGGCGCGTCGCCGCGCGCTGTTCGGAAAATAGGCCGCCTGCCATGGGCTGTCGGCTGTCGGCTATCGGCTATCGGCTGACGCCTGAGGGCCGGCGGGTTCTTTTGGAGAGGTACAATGCGAGGGATGTCAAATACCGTCGAGGGACCTCGTGCCTGACGACCGCCAGCCGACAGCCGATAGGCGTCAGCCGATAGCCGACAGCCGTCAGCCGTCAGCCGATAACCTATGGCGTAATCTGCTCGCTGCCGGGGTGCTCGTCTACGCGCTTCTGGCTTCGTGTCACACGCTCAAGAATTTCGACCTGGGCTGGCAGCTTGCGGCCGGGCGCCACATCGTGGAAACCGGCCAGATCCCCCGTCACGACATTTTCTCCTACACGGCGGCAGGCAAGGAGTGGATTTATCCTGTCGGCGCGCAGATTTTTTTTTATCTGCTTTACCGCCTGGGCGGGTACGCAGCGCTGACGGTGATGGGCATGGCCGTTTGCGTGTCCACCGCGGCCGTGCTGTTGTTCGGCCGACAGCCGACAGCCGACAGCCGACAGCCAGATGTTTTCCGCCTGTTTCTGGTGGCGCTGGCTGTACCGTACCTCGCGGATCGCACCGGTGTTCGCGCCGAGATGTTCACCACGCTACTGCTGCCGGTGGTGCTGCTGATCGTCTGGCGTTACATTGCCAGCGCCGGCATCTGGCCGGCAACGTCAGCCGCCAGCCGCCAGCCGCGTCACATCTATCTGCTTCCCTTTCTGTTTGCCATCTGGGCCAACCTGCACCAGGGGTTCCTCTTCGGCTTGGCCATTCTGGCCCTGGCGACGGCCGTCGAGATGGGCCGCCGCATCTTGGTGCGTAGCCGTCAGCCGTCAGCCATCAGCCATCTTCGTCCGCTGCTCGCTGTCTCGGCGTTGAGCGCGGCTGCCGTGTTGTTGAACCCCTGGGGCTGGCGCCTTTACTCTTCTCTGTGGCGGGTGCAGCAGGATCAAGCCTTCCAGCGGGGCTTGATCACCGAAGCGACCGGGGTGCCATGGGGTCTGTGGCGGCTGAAGGACGTGATCCGCTTCGATGATCCGAATGCGGGGTTCTGGACGTTGCTGCCGCTGGCCTTGCTCGGAGCGGTTCTCGCGGTCTGGCGCCGCCAGGTTTTTGCGGCCGTGGTGCTGGGGGGGAGTTGCTGGCTGGGCCTGCGATTCTTGCGCGGCCAGGTTTTTGTGCCGCTGGCCAGCGCCATTCTTCTGCCTCGGCTGGCGGCTGGCGGCCTCCCAGCGGCTGTCGGCTGTCGGCTGTCGGCTTTCGGCTCTTGGCTGAGGGCTGCGCTGCTACGCCAGAGGAGTGATAGGAGGCCGCCAGCCGCCAGCCGAAAGCCGAAGGCCGCCAGCCGCCAGCCGCCGGCCGAAAGCCCAAAGCCGATAGCCTACGCGCTGGCCGCGCTGCTGGCCTTGATGCTGGTGGTCCGCTCGGCCGATCTGATCAGCGACCGCTACTACTTCAAGCACGGGGAAATCACAAGTTTCGGCGTCGGCCTGTCCTGGTGGTTTCCGGAGCGGGCCTTGAATTTCATCCAGCGTGAGCGCCTGCCGGGCCGCCTCTACCACGACTACAACCTGGGCGGTTGGGTGATGTGGCGTTTGTGGCCGGTCTATCAGGTGTACATTGACGGCCGCGCGCAACCGTATACTCCCGAGGTTCTGATCGAGGACAACGCACTGGCCGGCTGGAAGCCAGGTTCGCCGGAATGGCGCGCGTTCCTGGATCGCTGGGGAATCAACACTGTGCTTCTTTCACTGGCGCGCCACCAGGGAACCCGTCTGACGCCGGCAGAATTCTGCGCCGCTCCCGATTTCCGGCTGGTCTACCTCGACGAGGTTTCCGGAATCTGGATGCGCGCCACGCCGCAAAATCAGCCCTGGATCGGCCGCCTGACCGTCCCCTGCCCGCCGCCGCCCATTCCCGTGGCCGGATCATCCCCGTCAGAACGGTACATTTTTCTGGCCAACGCCGGCGAGGTCTACCACGCGTTCGGCCGCAACGACGATGCCCTGGAAGCGTACCAGCAAGCCACGCAGATCTTCTCCGGCGACCCCAATTTGCACTACGCCATTGCCAGGCTCTGGATGAGCCTGGGGCGTCCGGCTGATGCGCGCCGGGAATACGAGAATTCTCTGAACCTGGGCGACTCGTCCGGGGCCTGGCAGGCGCTGGGCTGGCTCGACGCCCAGCAAGGCCGGCACCAGGAGGCGGTCGAAGCTTTCGCCCGGGCGGCCGCGCGCGCGTCGCTTCCTCAGGAGTGCTACCGCCTGCTTGGTGAAGCGTACTTGCGAATCAACCAGCCGGCCCGGGCCCTTCAAGCATTCCAGAAGGCGCGTGAAACCAACCGCTTCAGCGGCCAGACGGCATGGTTGGCCGCCCGCTGGCTGGCGCAAGTCGAGGACGGGGAGCGCCGCGCCCGCATCATGCTCGGCAGGTAGCGGCTTTCGGCTGTCGGCCATCGACTGTCGGCTGTGGGCTGTAGGCTGTAAGCCGTGGGCTGTTGGCTATGGGCCGTGGGCTGCCAGAATGCGGTCAGGGAGCATCAGTTGAATGGGCGAGCGCTTCGCCGGGCGTTTGCCGCCTGAGCGCCTTTGTAAGAGCGCCGAGCAGCTTTGATGTCTGTTCCGAGACTTGGCTGAGGGCATCGTAATCTGCTGGGATCAAGTAGCCGAGCCGAGAGGCGAGTGAAAGCTGATATTGCGCCTCCCGCGACGAAGCGTATGCCATGTCGAGGAAGTGCAAGTAATCTGCCTCAGTTCGCCGCCCGCATCCCTCGACGATGTTCGAAACGATTGAGACACACGCCCGCCTCACCTGAGCCGTCAGACCGAACTGTTCGTCTCTTGGAAACTGCCTGGTTGCCCGATACACTTCCAACACCAGTTTGTCCGCCGATTCGAAGGCCCTGAGCTTGGTGTGATCGCGCACGACGCCTCCTTGAATGGGAGAGTACCACAGGAATCAACCATGACCAGCCTGAGATCGAATCCGCACCCCAGAATCCACCATGGTCCGCAACTCGCGCCCCGCAGCCCGCAGCCCACAGCCCACAGCCCTGCAAAAAAAGCTTGACACCCCCCCCGCCGCGTGATACTTTTGTTTCGCTTTCTGTGGGTTGCAGCTTTGGAGACGTTTGAACCCGGTTTAGCTTTGAGAGAACCGGAGCGAGAGCGCGCCATCCCGCCTCCGGCCGTCGGGGAGAGAAACGAGAAGAAGCGTTGACAAGAACCTGCGCATGCTGGTAGAAAGAGCGCGGTGAACTTTCCCGGACGGTGCCCCAGGTCAAAACTGTAACGAGAGGTACAAGCGGTGATTGACGTGTACCGGGTCGCCCAAGATTCAAATCAACATGCGAAGGAGGTGATGTGGCGCGTCTTGAGCGTTTCATGAGCCGGCTGTAGTGTCGCCGGCCGGGCCCCTTGCTCGGAGAACCAGGTTGAGGAAAAACCGACGAACCAAAATCTGACGTGATTGACAAGGAGAAAGAGATGAATCGATTCACCCTAAGAAGCGCTCTGGTGCTGGCAGCGGTGTTGCTGCTGGCGGGCGCGACCACATCGTTTGCTCAGTTCACAGGCCCCGCGGGCGGCGTCAACTTCACGACCGCGTTGTCGTCCACCAACCCCAATCCGGTCCGCATCGGGGGCGGGGCGGAGTGGGTCACGGACATCGTAGCGACCCAGACGGCCGTCGGGCCAGCCGCGTTGTTGAGCGGCGTCGCTACGTCGACCCTCACTTACCAATTGGTTTACAACGCTCCCATCAGCAATAAGGTGCTCGGCTACGTCCCCACCAATGTGAACTGCGTAGCCGCCGGCAGCCCGTATGCGGCCCTTACGGTGGCGCCAGCCGCCCCTAGCCCCATCGGCATCCAAGTGGTCCTCAGCAACATCACTTGCAGCGGGGTATCCAACGCCGACCCCACGAAAAGCACCGGCACCACGATCAGTTGGACCGTGTCGGGCTCGGTGTTGAACATCGTGATTAGCACGACCACCGGTCAGACGGTGACGTTGGGCCCCGCCGCCACGGCCGCTGTCATCACGGTGAGGGGCGTTCGCTTGAACGTGGCCTCGCTCGGCGCCGTGCCGCCCGTCGGGTCGCTGGTGTCCAATCTCGCCACCTACCCCGCTGGCCTCGTAAACCTCGCCACCACCTTAATGACTGTTGGCACGTCGTTCGTCCAAGCCCTCGGCAGCATCAGCCAGCAGAGCAGCACGGACGGTAACCTCTGGTTCATCAAAGTCGCCGCAGGCATCACCAATACCAGCTTCGGTCCCTGCAACGCGGCGGCGGGCGACGTCTGCAACGCAACGATACAAATTCCCGGGCGCGCCACTGCCTCATGTAACATCAGGGCGATACCCTCGGGCGGTGCGACCGGAAGCAGCGTTTTGCTGACGGGTGACTCTAACTTTAACCGCAGCGGCAACAGCGACTTCGGTGGCAACGGCGCCTCCGCCAACGCCATCGGCATTAAGGTCACGGAGGCTTCCCCCGGCGTTCTGACCACCAAGGCGGCGGAACTAGCGAAGTCGGCCGGCATCACCGAGGTGGATTCTGGCGTCCGCATCCGCTTCGACCTCAGCGGCTTGCCCCCGCAGGTTGTAGTGGGGGCCGCCGAGCAGGCGTCCTCTGCCAACAACAACAATACGTCGTATATCTCTGCTTCGGGGCTCACAGTGGATCTGGTGGCCGCCAACTTCTGCTCGGCCGGCGCCACCTGCGCCGCATTCAACCAGGCGATCATTGACGTCCGCGCCCCGACCTCCGGCACCGTCACCTTCGAGTACGAGGTTTCGGCCAACACCGGCGGCACTACCGGGATCGCGTCCTCGGTGATCATCCCGTTCTGGTTGTGGCGTACGTCCACGCCGGTGGACACGAGCACGGTCAACATCGCGGTCCGGCTGGGCCCGATCCTGGGCGGCAACGTCGTGCGCTTCAGCGACGCGGTGCAGACCTCGCAAACAGCGACGCAGAACGTCGGCGCGTGCACGACCACTCTCTTCTTCCCGTGGGTGCTAAACACGTCTGGCTTTGACACTGGCATCTTGATCATGAACGGCACCAGCGACCAGTCAGGCACCTGCTCCGTACAGTACAGAGAGACACTCGCCGGCGGCGACCTCAAGTCGCCGTCCGCGAAGACGACCCCGATCATCAAGGGAAGAACGAACTTCGCCTTCACAGTGTCGGACAGCACTTATGGCAACGCCGGCATGGGCAACGGCTTCGCGCGAGTCGTTTGCCAGTTCCAGGGTGCTCACGGCGTAGCCTACGTATCCATCGGGTACGGCGTGGGGTCCTCACTCATCTCGCAGATAGGCGCGGCGCCTCTTGGCACCGCGTACCTGGCGCTCGTGGGCGACGAGACGAGCGACCGCGGCACCCATTAACCCGAATTCGGGTTAACCCGCATTCGGGTTAACCATTACACTCGGGAGTTCTTCCCGGCGGGGTGGCCCTTCCTGAAGGGCCACCCCGTTTTTCTTTCTGCGGCACGCCCATCCCCCACCTGATTCTCGAGACGCGGGTACCATTCCCATCACCCTGTCAGCCGACAGCCCGCAGCCTACAGCCCACAGCCTACAGCCGACGGCCCACAGCCTACAGCCGACGGCCTCCATAAAATTGCATTGCAGGCCCATCTCGAATATAATCGCCGAGTGCCAGCACGCGGGAGATTTCCCTGAGGAGCTTTATATGCGAGGATCGGCTCGCCTGTGGTTTGTACTTGTCGCCTGTTTGCTGTTTTGGTTCGCTGTTCCGGCGCGGGCTCAGGTCGCGCTTTCCGTCACCGGAACAACGACAACGCCCTGCATCACCGGCGGAACCGCCGCGCTGGGCAACGTCATCGTGCTGGTCAACTCGGCCGGCGTCATTACGTCGGGGACCTATTTCTACATCACGGTGAGCCCCGCAATCCTGGTCGGCACCCCGGTGGCGGGCGGAGTCATGGCCAGCTACGGCACGCTGGCCTGGTTGAGCAGCGGGGCGCTCCAGTTCACGTTCTCGACGAGTGTGCCGGTGTCGGCGGGCAATACCCTGACCATTAGCGGCCTCACAGGCCTCATCTCATATGCGGGGGTCGTGACGGCAGGAATCAGCGTATCGGACCCGTCGATCGTCCTGTTAGGCACTGGCACTCAGACGATCGCTTACGTGAGCGCCGTTTGCGGCGCGTTCGGCCATATCGCCCCGTCGGTTGCGTCGCTGACGTTCGGCGGTCCGGTGATGGGCACCTTGCCCCCCCAAAGCTTCACGGTGATGAACTCGACGTATACCGGCCAGAACCTGAACATTTACGTGTCGCCCGTGTACCCGCTCGGCGCGCCTTACGCCTGGCTGTTCCCCGTGGCCGGAACCGAGATTGCCGGCGTGACCACCGTTACCGTGTATGTGGATGCCACCTATTTGTCACAAGGCGACTACACGGCGCAGGTGCGCATTGACAGTTCCTATGCCGATAACTCACCTCAGTACGTTAACGTCAGTCTGAAGATTGGCAAGCCGGGACGCATCGACTTGAGCGCGGCCAGCACGATTCCCTGCACCATCGCCCAGGGCGACTGTGTCTTCTGCATGGGTTTCGTGGCGTCCCCGGGGAAGAACCCTCCGTCGCAAAACCTGACCGTGAAGAACGGCGGCACCGGCGTTCTGGCGCCCAGCGCCGCGGCCCAGTCCCTCGGGGGCGGCTGGTTGTTTGTCGCCCCTCCTGCCGACCCGCTCGACGAGCCCACGGTGTTCCAGGTGATGGTGCGGGGCGCGAACTTGCAGATGGGAACCTACACGGGCAAGGTCGTTGTCACTTCGGATAACGCCTATAATTCGCCCCAGCCGGTGGGTGTAATTCTCACGGTGAAGAATCCCACGCCGACCATCGCCCTCAGCCCGCAATACATGACTTTCCAGGCCGACCAGGGAACGATCCCGGCAGCCCAGACTTTGACCATTAACAATTCCGATACGGGCGACTTGGCCTGGGACGCCCGGGCAACCACGAGCGGCGGGGGCAACTGGCTGTCGGTTTCTCCGGCCAGCGGCAACGCCCCCTCCACTGCCAGTGTGAGCGTGAATTTGGCCGGCGTGCCGCCCGGAACCTACTACGGGACCGTCACCATCAGCTCGGGTAGCGCCGACGTGACAAACACACCGCAGACGGTCTCGGTGACGTTGACGGTGGCGTCCGTGACCCCAGCCATAGGGGTGACGGCATCCTCGCTGTCCTTTGCCGCCGATGCGGGAACGAATCCCCTGGCCCAGAGCTTCACGGTGAACAATACCGGATCGGGCAGCCTTTCCTGGACGGCGACCGCAACCACCGCCAGCGGCGGCGCCTGGTTGTCGATCACGCCTGCCAGCGGCTCGGCCGGCACCAGTGTCCAGGTGACGGTGAGTTCCGCGGCACTGGCGATCGGCGCCTACAGCGGAACCATTACCATCACCTCCTCCAGCCTCGGCATCAGCAATCCGACGGTGACCATCCCGGTCAGCCTGCTGGTCCGCAGCACCGCGCCGTTGATGGCGGTGACCCCGGCTTCGCTCTCCTTCTCTTCGACGCCGGGAGGCGCCGCGCCGCCGGCCCAGACCGTGTCCCTGGTGAACACCGGGGCGGGCGTGCTGAACTGGGCGGCGACGGTCACCACCAGCGGCGGCAATTGGCTGATCGTCTCGCCGCTCAGCGGCGCCGCGCCCAGCACCCTGACCGTCTCCATCGACACCAGCCGCGTCGGCGCCGGCAAATTCACCGGCAGTATCACGCTGAAAGCCAGCGGCGCCCCGGATGTCACGATCCCGGTCGAGTACTCGACCGGCACGCCAAAAATCAATCCCAACGGGGTGGTCAACGCCGCGCACCTGGCCAGCGCCGGCCTCTCTCCCGGCGGCCTGATCACCATCTTCGGTTCCAATCTAGCCAACGCCCCCAAGCCGGCGCTGCCCATCCCCTACCTGCCCGACGAGCTCGGCGGGACCTCGGTGCAGATCGGCGCCTTCAAGGCCAAGTTGCTGTACGTGTCGCCCACGCAAATCAATGCCCAGGTGCCCGTCGAGTTGACCAGCGAGTCGGCACAGGTGAAGGTTGTGGTCAACAACTTGGAGACCGACGCGGTCACCTTGAAAGTGCTGCCGTATGACCCAGGCCTGTTTACCACCGACGGGATCCCAGCCGGCTTCGCAGCAGCTCTGAACCCGGACCTCACACCCGTCACTGTTGCTTCCCCCGCCAAGCGGGGCACTATTATCATGCTGTTCGGAACGGGCTGGGGTCCGGTGATCCCGGCGGTCGCTTCCGGGCAATTTGCCGGCACCATGGTGCAGACCGTGCAGAAGCCCGACGTGCAGTTGAGCGGCTGGTCAATCCCTGTTATCTATTCGGGACTGTCGCCGGGCTTTGTCGGCGTTTACATGGTGCAGTTCCAGATCCCGGCGGATGCGCCCACCGGCGATGCTGTTTCGGTAGTGCTCGGGATCGGCGGACGCGGCACCAACTACGCGAAGATTGCCATTCGCTGAAATTAGGCTGTGGGCTGTAGGCTGTAGGGTGTGGGCTGACCGCTGACGGCGTGCGGCCCATAGCCTGCAGCCTTCTCCATTTTGAGCCTATGCTCCGTAATCTCGTTGCGCTTCTTTATCTGGCCCTGGCCTGTTGCGTTGCCTGCGCGGCGTGGCAGGCTTCCTCCGCGGCGAAGCCCTCTGCCAAGCCCCAGCTTTCTTCCGCTGAGCTGGCCAAGCGCAAAGACGCTCTTACCTCCCGCGTCACTGAGGTGTACAACCTTGCCAAAGCCGGTGAATGGCGGAAGATGGAAGCTTTCATGACCGAGGATTCGAAAGACATGTTCTTCGGTCAGGCAAAGAATCCTATGGCCGACTTTGAGGTAAAGCGAGTCGAAGTCGAGCCCGACGGCAAGACTGGATTTGCGACGACAGACATCAAGTTTTTCCCGGCCGGGTTTCCCGCGCAGATGGTGATGCCGCAGCGGAGCCGCTGGGTGTACGAGGGCGATACCTGGTTGGTGAAGCTGGATAAACCGTTGGCGCACCCGCTGGCGGCCTTCATGCAGGCGGGCTCAGGCGGACCGCCATCCCTCTTGCGTTTCGAAAAGCGGGAGATCGAGATCGAGCGCGGCGTCCACGAATACGTCATGCCCTTCGAGAACACCGGGCAGCAGGCCCTGACCGTCCGGGCCAGTCCCGATCCCTGCGACTGCATGGAAGTCTCGCTGGACAAGGAGAAGTACGCTCCCGGGGAAGCGGGCAAGCTGCGAATCAAGACCCAAATCGATGCCCAAACGGAGCCGCGCACCTTCCGCATCCAGGTGCTGGGCGAGCCCGGGAACAATTGGGCATTCATCTTCCTCCAACTCAAGTAAACTGCCTCCCTAAATCGGCTGACGGCTGGCGGCCAAGGACTCCAGCAGCGGTATACTTACTCGGAGCCATGCCTAAAAGGGACCGGAGGGAACGCCAGAAGCAGACTGGGCACTTCCGCGTGTCGCCCGGCGCCGGCCGTCAGCCGTCAGCCGTCAGCCGTCAGCCGTTTTCCGCGGGCCTGCTGGAGCGGCACGCGGTCGTGATCGCCATCGGCCTGGTGCTCATCGCCTCGGTGCGGATCGTATCGACCTATTGGGTGTTCAACCACACCAATGATGAACCCGCACACATCACGGCCGGCATCGAGTATTTGGACAAGAAAACCTACGACTACGACCGGGAACACCCCCCGCTCACCCGGATCATGGTGGGACTCGGCCCCTATTTAGCGGGCGTGCGTTACGTCGTCCCGCCCGGACTGAACATAGTCCACGACCCGCGCAAGGGCCTGGAAACGCTGTACAGCAGCAAACATTACGACCGGACTGTGGCGCTGGCCCGCCTCGGCGTATTGCCGTTGTTCTGGCTTGCCTGTGCGGTGACATTCATCTGGGCGGCGCGCTACTTCGGCAAGCCGGCCGCCGTGATCGCGGTCTTGCTGTTCACTCTGTTGCCCCCGGTGCTGGCCCATGCCGGGCTGGCGACCACCGATATGGCGCCCACGGCCTTGGCCCCGGCCGGGTTTCTGATGCTGTTCTTCTGGAGCGAGCATCCGGACCTGGTTCGCAGCCTCGCGCTCGGCCTGGTGGTCGGGCTGGGCATCGCCTCGAAATTCACTATGATGCCGTTCCTGGCGGCCACCGTCTTAGCGGCGGCCGCCCTGCGGCTTCTGGTGGCACGCCCGGCGTTCGGCGAAATCCGGGCCTTCCTGCGCTCGCACACGCCGCCCTTCGCGCTGGCCGCCGTGGTCTGCGTGCTTGTGGTCTGGGCCTTCTACCGCTTTTCTTTTGGCATCCCGTCGGAGGTGCTCGGTTTCCGGGTTCCCGCACCCGAGTTTGTCTGGGGCCTCAAATTCATCTGGGAGCACAACCAGGGTGGACATCCGGCATTCCTGCTGGGCATGGCCAGCAGGACAGGCTGGTGGTACTACTACCTGGTCGCACTGGCGGTCAAGACGCCTCTGCCGGTTTTGATGCTGCTGGGCCTGGGCGCCGCGCTGGCGATTCGCCGAGGCCGTGAAGCCGCCTGGCGGTTGCCCCTCGCCTTCCCGCTTGGCATCCTGCTGTTCTCTATGAGCAGCCACGTCAACATTGGCGTGCGGCACGTCCTGCCGGTGTATGTCGCATTTTCTGTTCTCGCGGCGCTCGCGGTTCTGTGGCTGATGGAATTGTCCAGGACGGCGAGGTGGGCCGGATGGGCACTCGCTGCTCTTCTCATTTGGCTTGCCGCCGGCGGCGCCTGGAAGCATCCGGACTATATTGCGTACTTCAACGAACTGGCCGGGGACGAACCGGAAAAGGTTTTGGTCGATTCGGATCTGGACTGGAGCCAGGACATGAAACGGCTGGGCCGGCGCCTCCGCGAACTCGGCGCCCGCCAAGTGTGCCTGGTATCCATGCCGGACATGTTTCCGTACCTGGAATCCGAGCATGGATTTCCCCCGCTTGTGGAGACTGACCCGAAGGCGCCCCAGCCGGGCTGGACTGCCGTGGGACCCACTGCCTGGAAGGCTGTATGGCCAAACCTGAAGCACTACCAGGGTGACATGAGCCTCTGGTTCGACCATGAGCGGCCCCGGGAGAGGGTAGGATCGATGCTGCTATTCTATGTCCCGCCACGGAAGGCAGCGGACAGCAGCCAACAGACAGAGGATGTAGCGCCGGCGTCCCGCCGGCAACGCTGAACAGGGCATCCAGGGGGGCTTGCGGGACGCCGGCGGTACAAGGAGTCACCCCGCGGCCTTGGCGTCGATGCGCTCGAAAGTCGGCTGGCTGCCCGAGAGTTTCACAAACCAGCTTTCCACCGCGACGCCGCTGAGCGCGCGCTCCACCTGCTCGCGGGCGTGGCGCAGGTCAGCCACCTGCTTGGCCTCCAGCTCAGCGTGGGCGCCGTGCAGGTGCCTGTACCAGCCGCAGTCTTCGTGGCCGATCAGCACCACCCGCTTCAGCCCGTGGCCCTCGATCAGAAACTTCAGCCAGCGGTTGCCGGCCCAGGCGAACTTGGGCAGGTAATCGAGCGCGGCGAGAAACTGGGGGCCGCCGGGCACCGCGATCAGGTCGTAATCGCCGATGCCCAGCCGCTTTTCGACCAGTTCCTCGCAGGCGGGAAGAAAGCGGTGGTCGCTGCAATGGACCACCAGCGTCGAGGCCACCAGCGGCGGAATCATGACTTGGGCGCCTCCCCCGCCGGGGCAGCAGCCGCAGTCCTGGTTTGCCCCTCCGCGCCGCCGGTTTCAATGCCGGCCTTGGCCAGCAGACCGCGCAGGTCGATGCCCATCGCTTCCGCTTTCTGAATCAAGTCGAACAATACGGCCGGCACAGTGCCGGCAAAGCGGGCCACCGAGGTTTTCCCGTCGCCGCCCTGGCCGCTGTCGATCATCACCACCTTGTCGATGTTGCCCATGGGCGCCGCAATCGCGCCCATCACCCCGGAAAACTGCCGGACGATGTCGGGCAGGCGGTCGAGCACCAGCATGGTCTTGCCGGCCTGGTCGAGCTTGGCGAAGGCTTCGGCCTTGCGCTCGATGCCTTCGGCCTCGGCCAGCAGCTTGGCCTTGAGCGCCGCGCCCTCGGCTTCGCCGCGGGCCCGGATGGCCGCGGCTTCCCCCTCGCCGCGGGCCCGGATGGCGGCGGCCTCGCCGGCGCCCTCCATTTCCCGCTTGGCCTTCTCGGCTTCGGCCGTCGCCACCACCGCCTGCTTCTGGCCCTCGGCTTCCAGGATGGTGCGCTGGCGGGCCGCTTCCGCCTGCAGGATGGTGGCCTGGCGCGCGGCGTCGGCCGGCTTGATCACGGTTCCGATCAGCTCGCGCTCCTTGCGCAGGGC
>Ga0315279_10004238_pt1 | contig 19360 bp, 19 predicted proteins | sample YL17G06_20_MG_FD_203694 | JGI IMG/M metagenome (GOLD analysis project Ga0315279, IMG submission 203694) | Sediment microbial communities from Yellowstone Lake, YNP, Wyoming, USA - YL17G06_20 | ecosystem: Environmental > Aquatic > Freshwater > Lake > Sediment | place: USA: Wyoming | collected... | reverse complement strand
GGTTTCCCATATCCAGACCTGTTTTTCGGTATTGACACGAACAGGGATTAAAGGATCAGAAGGAGCACGTCTGGTTTGATAAATTTGTCCTTCTGCTGCGTGTTTAAGAATAGCTGCTCTCATTCGGTCAATAAGAAGGGGTGTTGGCATTGCCATGGGTGTTAGCTCTAAACGATCAAACCCTTGTGGAACTTTTCTATCTACAAGCTCTCTATTATGATCAAATAGTTCTACAATCTGTTCTTGGGTTGGTATTGGATACTCTTTTCCATCTATTCCAATCACCCCAATGCTTTCTGATTTCGGAAGAAGCGTGAGAATGCCGGTGCAGTTTAAGGCGGCAATGCAACGGGCATATTCCCTTTCAACAGGAAGTAATTGTTCTGATTGAGGATCTCCTTCCATATACGTTGATGCGTCTCTAGATTGTTTTGACATACTCTATTATAACGTGAGTTCGATATAAAAAATTCGCTATGATTAGTAAGGATAAAATTATAGTAGAAAAAAGACTGATTATAAAACCTTCAAAAATATCGCACGAAAAAAGGTTAGTTAAAAAGAAGAAAGGAAGCTATAATTGTAGCTTTCTTTTAAGAAAAAAAATTAGAATTATTAAATTCCATAAATTTAGAAGCAGAGATTCTTTAAAAAAGGGGAAAGAATGTATTACAATAAAAAGAATTTTACATTTTATGAGTGACTTTGGTGGTAACTATTTTTTGCGTTTCTAATTCCAGGATTTTCTTCTGAATTTCTTCGATTGCCTGTGGATATACTTGCATGTAGGGAGTAAGACTCGTGAATTGTTCCTCCGCGGTGCCGAGCGTGTTGATTCCCCGGGAGTTGAAATACATCGTCTCCTTGGTCTTCTGCAATTGTTGAAGATAGTTCTGCAGCCATTCTATCTTTTCTTCAGAAGTATCCATCTTATCGAGGATTTTTTCGATTTGTTGAAAGTCAAATCCGGCAGTCCTTTTATGGCCTTTCCCGCCTTTTAAAAATTTCAAAGCTCGCTCTTCAGCCATACATCTGCTGCTGTATTTGGAAAATGAATCGACAAGGGCTTCTTCAAGTCTAACCTTCAATTCATGTTCTGCATCTAAACTATTCTCTTTGCAGATTTCTTTAAATAATTCTAAATATTTCTTACTTATTTTTACATTCACTAATTCTGTGTCTGTATCATAAGTTTGTGTTGGCACGATTCATCACTTACTTCCATTATCTTAATTTATTCTCTTTTCTTTCGCATCTCTTGTTCTGTACTACTTCATTATACTGATCTATATAAGAAATCTGACAAATGCAATTTCTGTTATTTTGACAATTAAAATTGAAATTGGGTTGTCAAGTTCTTATCTACTAATGGTAGTGTTGTATCTATTTTTCTTTTTACTATGTGTACTAGATTAGAATATTTTTGACAAATAAAATTATTTTGATAAGATTACTTCTAATTTAGAATTGATGAAAAAAATGAAGAATATTAAGTTCAATCTATTTCTTTTACTTCAAAAAATAGAGTTACGATAAAAGTAGAGAAGTTAAATTAATTTTTTCCGTAAAAGCAGGTCTCTTTTGGAAAAAAGAAAAGATTAAAAATTGAAATAAATAATAAATAAAAAATAAAAAGGATTATTGAGATTAAATCGTCTTACATCTTATGGGTAGCTTGGGTCTTCACAATCGCTTCCGCTTCGAGTTCATTGATTTTCTTTTGAACTTCCTGAATGGCCTGCGGATACACTTGCATATAGGGTGATAAGGCGGAGAAATTTTCCTCAGCGGTGCCGAGCGTGTTGAGCCCGCGAGAATTGAAATACATTGTTTCACGGGTGTGTTGCAATTGTTGGAGATAATTTTTGAGCCAATCCACCTGTTCTTCTTGGGTATCCATCTTGGAGAGGATTTTTTCGATTTGCTGAAAATCGAAACCTGGAACTCGTCTGCAACCTTTTCCGCCCTTTAGGAACTTTAAGGCGTGTTCTTCATGCATACATCGGGAACTATATTTTGAGAATGAATCAATTAATGCTTGTTCTAAGCGAGTAAGTAATTCTTTATCAGGATTAAGATTATTTTCACGGCAAATTTCTTTAAACAGATCAAGATATTTTTTCTTGATTTGTAACTCAACCATTTCAGTATCCATATTTTTATTTAATACTGTTTCTTGCGTGGTCATTCTAATTCACCTTTTTTTCTCTTTTTTTTCTCATTTTTTTCTTCTGTACTTCTTTATTGCATTAATCTATAAAAGGGGTTTGAAAAATGAAATTTTCTTTAAATGACAAGAAAAATTTTCTAAAAGTAAACTTGTCAAATAAAGTTACTCTAGATATACAAGTAGTAGATCAGTAATGAGTACTTATAATCTAAATTCTAAGACAATTCAATTTATCAAAATTTGTCTTCATAAAAAATTAGGCACATGTGGATGATTAATCAACAAATAGAAAGAACTCTTATTTGAATAAGATCTTAATATTTCGACCGGTCAATCTACGGAACATTAGGGCCCTTTTTGCCTGATATTTTAGTTAAAGTATCTACGGTATATCTAGAGGAGTAATTTTAGTATCACAGATGGGGCACCGGGCGTGAATTTTGACCCAATTCTGGAGTTCGGCCTTATGGAAATGACTATTACAAAAAGAACATTGAGCCAGGTTTTGTAAATCCAAAATATAGGTTTTACACAGATCACAGAGGTTGAAAGAAAACCCGCAATGAGTGCAATGGTCCGCATTCTCTTGTAAATGAGTATTACAATTTGGACAACATAGTCCCATCCAGGATGTTTTAGATCCGGTTAAATACTCGTAGATAGCATCTAGCAGGGCGGATTGTCGGACATTGCCAGCTACCTGAATATCCCGGTCCAGGAAACCTATGCCCAATTCACTGAGAGTGGGGTTCGCCCATCGCGAAGGACTGAGATATCTAACGATTAATTTTGCTTCCCTTTTTATCAGGTATTTTATCTCGGAAAGAAGGAGGATTAGAGCAAGCGGTCTCCGGAAATGGCTGGCGAAGGGTTCCCGGCCCCCAAAAAACATATCATCCGCTAAAAAAATGAGCCGTTTATCAGTGATAATCCACCGTCCATTCTTCCAAATCAATTGGATGCGCCCTAATTTCCCAAGAAAATTAAATTTGATCTCTTCTGGACTCGTAATATTTAATAATTCGAGATAGTTTTCCATTTACACATCCTCTTTTGGAGTTCATTATAGAATTTAAAGAAAATTCTCCAATAACTACCTAAAAATACGGCTATAAAAGGTTGGACCATTAAAGAGTTTAAAAAAAGCATTGATATTTCCTTGCATCTAAAACTCTAAGTTTATAGGGTTGAGTTATTAAAACAAAGGTTAAAACATGATTTTTTCATACATCTTTTACGAGAATTTGGCTCTCTAGTTTTTTCAAGCAACGTCTAGTTTTTTCTTGAACTGTACATATGTAAATTTCTGGTAGAAAATGCAATAAGTTTTATATTTGGATTTATTGTTTTAAAAGTTTAACAATTTTACAGATTAGGAAGGTGAAAACAGAAATGAGATTTGGTATAGAATTTGTTCCAAACCTTTCAACACTGGATATCGCATACTACTCGAGAATTGCAGAGGATTTAAATTTTGATAATATTTGGGTGACAGATCATTATAATAATCGCAATGTGTATGTCACGCTGACCCATGTGGCGCTCTATACAAATAAGATTACCATTGGAGCCGGAGTGACAAATCCATATCACGTAAACCCAGCGGTAATAGCTTCTTCAATCGCAACCATCGACGAAATTAGCGGAGGGCGGACCGTTTTAGGCATTGGAGCAGGCGATAGGACGACACTTGCGGATTTAGGTATTGAACGGAAGAATAATTTAGCTGCTGTACGGGAAAGTGTCTCAATCATTCGGCAACTATGGGCAGGAAAGGCAGTGCAACATGAGGGAATAGCTTTTAACATGCCGAATGCGAAGCTGGGTTTCAAAATTGCCAATATACTCCCCATCTATTTAGCAGCGCAGGGACCGAACATGACAGAGCTTGCGGCAGAGATAGCAGAAGGGGTCCTCATAAACGGATCTCACCCTCAAGACTATGTCTTTGCTGAAAAGATGCTTAAAAAGGGGTCAGCGAAGAGCGAACGGTGCATCACGCCTCCTACTTTCGATGTTGGGGCATATACCGTATTTTCCATCGATAAAGACCGCGAAAAAGCAGTGAAGGCAGCAAAAGTCCCAGTGGCATACATAGTTGCAGGAAGTATTCAGGAAGTTCTTGATCGCCATAACATTGAAAAAGCAGTATCAGACAAAATTGAAGAGGAATTGAGAAAAGGAAACATTACTGAAGCTAAAAGTTTGGTAAATGATGATATGATGGATTTATGTGCGGTTATTGGTGATGTGGATGAGTGTATCGAAAAAATAGAAGCACTCCAGGGAGCAGGCGTTTCTCAGTTAATTGTCGGCACTCCCATCGGCCCGGATATTTTGAAAGCGATCAAAACCATCGGAAAGAGTATCATCCCAGTGTTCAAGAAGGAGGGCTAAATTTTGGTCCTGAAATTTGGTATCGAATTCGTGCCTTCTGAAAAAACATTGGATGTTGCCTACTATTCGAAACTGGCGGAAAATGTCGAGTTCAACAACATTTGGATCACAGATCATTTTACCAATCGGTCCGTCTTTGCGAGTCTGACGCAAGTTGCCCTATATACTCATAAAATCACTATTGGAACAGGGGTCACCAACTATTACCACATTAATCCTTGCGTCATTGCGTCTGCCATCGCAACCATTGCAGAAATAAGCGGTGGGCGGACTATTCTTGGCTTAGGAGCCGGTGATAAAACCACTTTGGGGAATCTCGGCATTGATCGTATCAAACCTTTGGCCGCTATGAGAGAATCCATTGAAATCATTCGGAAACTTTTGAATGGCGAAACCGTGAATTATAACGGTGAGGTTTTTAATATCCCACACGCCCAACTGGGTTTCAAAGTCAAATACAAACCACCTGTATATATGGCAGCGCAAGGACCAGAAATGACCAAACTCAGCGCCCAGATAGCAGATGGGGTTCTAATAAATGCAAGCCATCCACGCGATTACGAGGAAGCAAAAAATAATCTTGAAATCGGTTTTCAGGAAAGAAGTTTACCCAAAAGAAAATTTGATATAGCAGCCTATACTTCTTTTAGTGTGCATGAAAAACCAGATAAAGCGATCAATGCTGCGAAAATCGTTGTTGCCTTTATAGTTGCAGGGTCCATTCCACTAATTTTGGAACGCCATAGCATTCCCCTTGAGGAAGCAGAGAATATCGGAGCCGCATTGAGTAAAAATAAATTCGGTGACGCCATCAACATGGTCACACCTGGAATGCTGGAAGCCTTCTGTATTGCGGGTACCCCAGAAGATTGCATCTCGAAAATTGAAGAATTACAAAAAACAGGAGTCACACAATTAGTTTGTGGCTCACCCTTGGGACCAAGCATCCCAGATGCCATAAAATTAATGGGTAAGACCATTCTACCGGCATTTAGAGCAAAATGGTAACAAGTAATAATTCTTAATACCAATATTTTCTTAATATATGATATTTTTTTACTCTTCTTTTTGTTTAATATGAAAACCTAATAAAAAGAGGAAGTTTAGAGTCTAATTTTATATTAATTGGTCAAATGTATTTAAAAAAAGGGGAATTAAATTCGTAGCTAGTCAGGATGCCCTCAGTGATTAATTCGATGGTTTAATTTTTCTGTACTCATGCATCATCCATTCTATCATTAAAGTCATCGCATACCTGCCAGGGGAATGTTAAAAGGAGGTATTTCTTACATTTGCATGGTTCGGTCCATTTACCTGATGACTCAAAAAATTTACAGTACTCACACTGATCAGCGGGACGAAGACTTGGTGGATGTCCAATAAGCTTCATTCTACCCATCATACTGGCTTTCTGTTCATCATCCACTTCATCAACAACGAATGGAATATATTTCTTATTACATAGATTACCAAATGTGGCTATTTCGCCGTATTCCACGATCACTTTACCTCTAGATTCGATATGAACTTTAATATGTTTATTTGCTAAACCAGCCAAGCAAAGGCCAAGCCTCCCAGCTGGTTTCGCATTAAGATAGACAGTATTTTCTTCCTTCCAAAAGTCTAAAACTTCATCGCAAGGAAAGGTAATATGATCATTACCATATGCCACAAGACATGGGCGAATACTCATATCATTTTTCTCCTTAAATGAATCTTAATAATATCTGCAATATTAAATGACAATCTTTTTTCAAATTAGGAAGCCCCAAGAATATTTATATATTTTATGGTGGCATCTAGCCTTCCCATTCGCAATAAACAAAAATCCAAATATTTGTGACAATAATAATAACGCAAATATTGTATAATAATTTTCAGAAAGAATAGTAGGGGATTAAATTACGAGGTTGATAAGAAACGAATTAATTTCAATAAAAATGGTAATGAAGTAAATAATAGAGTTTAAAAATGATTAGCTTTTTATAAAAAGTGATGTATAATTGGTAAATGCGTATATTAAAGAGAATTCGCTCAAATTGTGCATCAATAACTCATATATTCATGGAGCGGATATAATCATTCTATCAGGCCTGTGGGAACCGATTATAAACTCTAATCCATATAATCTTTATGAACCTGTATGGTTGCTTTCATATAGTTAGAAGACTATTTATACAGTTTAATCTGTTTATTTTATATAAACTCTAGATTTTAGACCATATGTCTATATAGGGTTGGATAATTGTTAGAAATTTTATTTACATTGAAACGATGATGGAAATGGAGCCAAAATCTCGTAGAAAGAAAGAAACAGAGGCAACTCAGAAAAAAACTGAAGTAAGTGAGATTATTAACGAAGATAAACTTGTAGAAGAAGAAGAGGAAGGGCTTAAAGGTAGAGCTGATGACAGAATTGAAACTCAGAAAAGATTGAAGAAGAGGAAAGCTCTTTCTGAAGAAAGAGAAGAGAAAGCTGAGAAGAGGAAAGATATAAAAGAAACCAGAAGGATTCAACGGACATTAAGTGGGAGTTTTTTTGTAACTCTAAATAAAGGTTGGATAGATAAACATCACCTTGAAAAACAAAAAGAGGTGATATTGACTGAAGATGAAAATGAGAATTTAGTTATAAAACCTTTTTCGAGCCAAAGAAACTTTGAGGTTGAATTTATTTTACCAATCGAAGAATATTTGGAGGAGAATTCACTCGAACGGTGCATTAATAGTTCCTATATTCAAGGGTCAGACATAATAACCATTACTTCCAATAACATCATAGCCTTAGATCGAAAGCGAGTTGTGAAAGATTGCGTTTCCTATTTAATTGGGACAGAAATTTCAGAGGATCTTTCTAATAAGATTACTATTCGAATTTTAGTTGATCCCGTTAAATTTCCGCTTGTAAGTTTAATCGATCGTATATATAAATTAGTTAATTCTATGCATATGGATGCAATAAAAGCGTTCCAGGAATCCGATCAAATGCTGGCTGAAGACGTCATTAGCCGGGAGCGAGAGGTTGATAAATTATTTTATCTCATGTTACGCCAATTGAACCTTTCCTTAACGAACCGCTTGAATTTCGCCGATATCTGCCGTAGTGATATGAAAATTGATTGTGTCCTCGGCATTGTGCTAGCGCGTGACCTTAGTAAAATGGCGCATTATGCTGTTGAAATTGCAAAGGAAGTTCTGAAATTGATTAATAAAGAGATTGGCAAAGATTTAAAAGACCATATCCTGAAAATGTCCATTTTCACCAGAAAAATGCAGGCAAATGCCATCTTGGCCTTTTTCAAGAATGATTTCATGCGGGCAAATGCAGTTCTTAATGAGATACAAAAGGTAGTTGAATTTGATCATCAAACTGAAAATGCAGTGTTCCAACAAATCAATGATATTGGTCTGATAATCAGTTTAATAAGCATTAGCCGTGATATACGAAATATTGCTAATAGTGCAGTGGCAGTTGCCCAAGATTTACAGGCGAAATACCGCCCAAAAGATACATACCTCCGAGAAAAAACGCCTGAAGCCACAGATTATCTCATCTCTATGGACGATGAATTAAAAACTTAGTTAAATCAATTAAAATCACAGTTAAAATGCCGAAGCTTACAAATTATACAATTTTTTGCCGATTTCTTTATTTGAAGAGGAAAAAAAGAGATGATTTATGGAAAGGATTGATAACGGAATCAATTGCTTTACATGTAAGCACTTTGAATGGATTCATTATACATCTAAATTTATTGATTTTTGTGAATTTTTTGAGGAGGCGTTGCCCACAAATACGACAAGAGATGATCTGGTTAAATGTGGGAAGAAATTATTAATTTGTAAAAATTTTGAATTGCATAAAAAATTTAATAATGCCAAATATGATAATTTAATTTCGCAATCCGAAAGTTTCAAGGGAATTATGGAGAATTTGGAAGATAAGGTGTTGTATTTTTATTTAATGGATTATTTTCAGTTATGTCAATTTTGCGAATTTGAAAAGTAGTAAGGAACCTTTAGAAAAAATAAGATGGTAGAGGGAATAAAGCGAACATAAAGAAAAAAAAGAAAAGATTTATTCCCTTCCTTCGACTTGATCAATGATCTTTTTAACCACCTTAGCATATCCTACGGCCATCACATGGCAACCAGCAGCGTGGGTGGTCTCCTTCAATTCTTTGATGAAGGGCACGAAGAAATCCACGTTAATTTGTGCGTTTTGTCTGGCTTGTTCTTCTTTGGGAGCCTCGCTTTTTTTGACTGCTTTGAATTGATCTAATATCTCCTGGGGTACGGTGACACCCGGAATATTCTCGTTAAAGTATTTGGCGACCCCATAGTTTTTCATTGGGAAGATCCCAATCTGGACTGGGATTGAAACGCCATTGGCACTTTTAAATTTCTCTAGGTCTTTCAAGAAGGCTTTTGTTTCATCAATCTGATAAATGACCTGGGTCTGAACGAAATCGGCGTATTGGGCTTTGCGACCAATTTTAAGAATTTCGGGTTCTAACGGATCAGCATTAGGATTCCCCGCGATTCCCAACCAGAATTGAGGCGGATCATGGACAGGATTGCCCCGTAAATCTTTCCCTGCCATTAATTCCTTTGCGAGATAGGCTAGTTGTCCGGAATCTAAATCGAAAACAGGGTGTGCATCAGGTGTATCCCCGACGCCAGAATGATCACCGGTCAAACATAAAACATTCCGAATCCCAAGACTGTAAGCACCAAGTAAATCAGCAATTAAGGCAATTCTGTTGCGATCACGGCAGGTTAATTGGTAGACAGGTTCCAATCCTGCTTGCAGAACATGATAAGAAGCAATCGCGCTATTCATAAAGGCCATTGCTTGTGGACCATCTGTCACATTAGCTGCAGTCACAATGCCAATCAGTTCTTTGGCAGCTTCAACGGTCTCATGTGGATTGGTTGTTTTTTCTGGTTCTAACTCGCCAGTATAAACAAATTCATTCTCCATTATTTTTTTCATTAATTCACTGTAATATTCGACCATCTCGCTCATTCCTCCTTCTTAGGTTCCATTGTCCAAGTTGGGGGAACATTTCTTGGACTGTTTGATAGGATATAATTTTTCGGGGGATGAAAGACCATAAATTGATTCAGACGATCTGTTTCCTTCAATTTGTTATAAATGAGGGCCCAAGCACAATCATTCTTATAACCTCCATACTCACATTTCCCCTCTTGGCAACCGCCACAAGGACCATTTACTAAGCCTTTGGCACACCGTGCTATAGGGCAGATTCCACCGGTCTCGCCTAAATAACAATGTCCACACGCCTTGCAATATTCGTGATAGACTCCTAGCCGTTCGGTTACGCCCATAAAGACCGTATTATTTGCTGGCACGACTATTTTTCCAGTGACTTGTTGAAAAGCTTGGCATCCCAGACCACAACTCATTACCAAAGCGCCATCCGCATTATCTACCTCGGGATTTTCTTTTTGTAATTCGCGAAAATCCCGTTTAGTTAGTCTCATATCACATGGTTCCTCAAGAGCCCTTGCCGCTATGACTTTTATTCCATTCTCTTTCAATAGGGCTTCCATTTCCTTTACTTGATCTTCTCCACCAGTCGCACACTTTGTGGCGCAAGATGCGCAGCCAATGATTATAATCCTATTTAAGCCATTATTCTTTAAGCTCTCTAAAATTTCATTGAAATCTTTCTTTTGGGTTACGATCAATTTTATAACACTTCCTAATTCCGTAAATTCTTTCTATTACGTTACAATCAATTTTCAGACACTTATTTTCTATCTTTTACTTAACTTTCTAATAATAATTGGAATTTTCCTTCTTACTTTTGCATTCTTTTACAAGAATTTTATGTCTACATACAGATAAGAAAAAATCTATATAATTTTTGTCATTTACTTAAAAATTTTGAAAGTCAAAATTATTTTTTGGTGATATTTTTTTTCCACAATTATATGCTTGAAGAAAATATTTTATGGCTGGTAAGTCTACTTTATTTGATGATAAAAAAAATTGTTTTTCACAAAGAAGAAAAAAAAGACAAATTTTTTTAACTTATTAAGATGCAAAAAATAAATTTAGGAACAGAAGGACGGATGAAAAGAGGATTGAAAAGATGCCAGATGTTTATGAGGTTCTAAGCCATCCACTCAGGCAGAAATTGCTGCAAATATTGGATAAAGATGGTTATGTTTCGTATTCGGATTTAATGGCAAAATTAGGGTTGGAAACGACGGGGCAGCTAAACTTTCATCTGAAGAAGTTGGGGACTTTAATAAGTAAGGATAAGAAATCTTATTACCTCACCGAAGATGGGAAGCGAATTATTCGGCTAATGGACATCAATAAGAGATTGTTAGCGGGGGAAGATATTGAAGCGCTGGATACCAGGAAGAGCGAGATAAATCGGGTAGGAGTAATCATTTGCAATTGTAATACTGAGATTTCCAATGTGATCGATGTTCCAGCGCTAGAAAATTATGCAAAAAAGATTCCCAGCGTCATTTCGGTGAAGATATTTGACAATTTATGTCAAGAGAAAAATATTAAGATGATATCGGATTGGATACGCGATTCGTTCATAAATAAGATAGTGATTGCGTCCTGTTCGCCAAAATCGCACCGGCTTATCTTCGAACGAATTTTTGAGGGAGTAATCGAAAAGACGAATATTGATATTGCGAATATCAGGGAGCAGTGTGCGTGGGTGCATCAAACAGAGAATCGGGATGCACTGAAGAAAGCCCAAATATTGATAGAGGCCGCGGTGGAGCGGGTAAAACTGCAAAAGAGTGTGCAGATAAAGCGAGTGGAGGTTGAAAAAAGCGTTGCGATTTTGGGTGGAGGAATTGCAGGGATTACGCTGGCATTGAATTTGGCGCGAGCTGGGATTAAGGTCTATCTGATTGAAAAGTCGCCAACATTAGGGGGAAAAGTGGCACGATGGAATCGGATTCATGGGATGGGTGATTGCTCCATCTGTTTCCTCTCTGAATTGATTGGAGAACTTGTATCGGAGGAAAATATTGAGATTCTAACGAACACAGAGATAGAGAAAGTCTCGGGTGAAGTTGGCAATTTCACGATCGATTTAATTAAGAAACCGCGGTACGTGGATGAACAGAAATGTACGGGTTGCAAACAATGCACCTATCTCTGTACCATCGAAAAAAGTAATGATTATGAATTTGGATTGACCAATAGAAAACTGATTTATTTACCTTTCACGCAGGCATACCCGTATGCCGCAATAATCGATGAGGAAGATATTGAAACCTGCCGACAATGTCGAATATGTGAAAGGGCTTGTACAAATAGTGCGATTAATTTAGATGAGAAGCCGGAAAAGATTCGGATCAAAGTCGGTGCAAAAGCCATTGCGATTGGGGCGGATTACTTTTCGGAATTGAAGCGGTATAAATACGATCCCCAGAATGATATTGTTACCTCGATGGAATTTGAACGTATATTATCATCCGATGGACCAACGGATGGCAATATCGTGAAATTATCAGATGGAAAGCCACCGGTATCCATTTCAATCATTCAATGTGTAGGACCTTCAGAATACCTGTCAGAATTCGATGATTTGGTCGCCTTGAAGGATTTGGAGTCCATCAGCGAACGGCTACCCTTCTGTAAGGTGGATATCTTTTTTGAACAGGAACGGGTGAAGGATAAGAACAAATTTTTGTTGAACCCAATGGATAAGAGGATTCACTATGTGAAAGATTTGGATATAGTTGTAAACGATAGCGAGAAAGTAATCGTTGCGGATTCCAAGAAATATCCTAGCGATCTAATTATCCTAAATATTAATTTCATTCCGAATAAGGATTTGAAGAACCTACGGAAAATACTGGATTTTACCTTGAATGATAACGGATTTATGAGCGAAGAAACTTTAGCCTCAGGGGTCTTTGGTGTAGGGAGTGTGATGGGACCCTACAAATACAGTACGGCGATTCAGGCAGCAAATCAAGTTGCACTTCAAATTTTATCCTTGTTATCCCACGATTTCTTGATAGCTGAATCCAGCGGCATTGAAATTAATAATGAACGATGTGGTCTATGTGGGCTATGTGTGGCAGCCTGTCCTTATAATGCACTGGTTCTTGGAACCGATAAAATTATTGTTGATAAATTCAAGTGCAAGGGATGTGGAACCTGTGTTAGCGTGTGTCCCACAAAAGCAGCTGAAATGAACATTGATAGCACCGAAAAATTATTGAAGACAATTGAAATTCTTTCCAAATCCAAGGCCAAACCAAAGATCCTTGCTTTTTGCTGTAAATCCTGCGGGTATGCCGCCGCTGATGAGGCTGGGTTGAAAAAAATTTCTTATAATCCGAATATCTTTATTATCCGCGTGCCCTGCACGGGTCGTGTGGATACGAATTTCATCCTGAAAGCTTTCGAATTGGGCTTCGATGGCGTAATGGTGATCGGATGCAGAAGGGATTCCTGCCGGTATATAGATGGATTAGAGAAAGTTAAGAAAAAAATAAAGATTATAAAGGATGCATTGGGACCATTCGCCGAAAGACGGCTCATTCATAAGTCATTGAGTGCTAATGAAGGAAATAAATTTGCGGAAGTTGTAAATCAATTTTATAGTGAGTTAGAGGAAGAGATCAAGAGTGAAACCTAAATTTTTAATTGCGTCATTAAGTTCTTGTAGTGGCTGTATTGGAACTATTTTTACCTTGGATATCCTTTCCGACTTTTTGGAACGGATTGACCTAATTTACTTCCCATTCATCAAGGATCAAACTGAAATACAAGATTGTGATATAGCATTAGTGGAAGGCTGTGTTTCGGAAGAAACTCAAATTGAAATTCTGAAGGAAATTCGAAAACACGCGAAAAAAGTTATTGCTTTGGGAACCTGTGCGGCATTTGGTGGAATATTGAGCCTTTCCACGGAAAAAAAGGCATATCCTATATCAGCTTATATTGAGATAGACGGGTTTATACCAGGATGCCCCCCGCCCTCTAAATTGTTAGGTGTCTCATTAATTCGGTTATTAGAAAACAAAGAGATTGAGCTGAAATATACGAATTTATGTTTAAATTGTCCTTTACGGGGAGAAGCAGAAATTAATTTTATTAATCCGATTAATTATTTGATGCCGGAAAAAATTGCTACAGAAGAAGAGCGCGCGCAGTGTTTTTTAAAGAATTCCATTCTCTGTTTAGGACCTATCACGCGGGAAGGGTGTGAAAATAAATGTATAGAATCTGGATTGCCTTGTGAGGGTTGTATGGGGCCTATTTCCCAAAATGCAGATTTTACAGCGGATGTTATTAACTTTTTGAGTTTGATTAAGCTTTCCAAAGATTTAAGAAAATATGATGGGATTTTTTTCCGATTTTCAAAACCTAAAATAAAATTTAAGCAGATTGAGGAATATAAGGAGGTGGAAGAGTGAAAACAACCGTAGCTATGTGTACTCGCGTTGAGGGTCATGGGGATATCAAGATCTTCTTCCAGAAAAATGATATCTCAAATATTAATTTTGAAATTCCAACGGTGCGTGGATTCGAGAATATCCTCCTAAACAAAAAACTCATTGATGTCCCACGCATTGTTTCCCGCGTTTGTGGCTTATGCTATGCCTCTCAAACGATTGCAAGTTGTAAAGCAATTGAAAATATCTTTGAAATTGAGCCGTCCTATCAATCTATTCAATTGCGTCGGCTCTTGATGATTGGCGAATTGATTAATTCGCATTCGTTTCATTTCTTCTTCCAAGCCTTTCCAGACCTATTTGTACTTTTAAAAGGGTACGAAAAACCCCTTTCACTGGAAGAACTAATTCGCTATGATCCGCAGATGACAGGGTATATGTTTGATTTGATAAAGACGGGAAAAGAACTGGTAAATATTTTTGGAGGGCGATATACACATCCAATTACGCCAATCGTGGGTGGGATGGCAAATGCCCCGCCGAAAAAAAGCATTGGGGTGGCACGAAAATACATACAAAAAGTAATAGAAAATACGAAGTGGATTATTGAGAAATACCAAGAATTTATTGCAAACACTACGCCACCCGATGAATTTAATTTAGAAAACCAGGTTTTTCTAGGGATCCAAAATAAGGGAGTATATAATAACTATTTAGGAATGTTGCGATTAAAGCAAAATGGAGAGATGCTTGCCGATTTTCCATTTAATGACTATTCCCAGTATATTGATCGAGATCGCAATTTACCAGGAATATATACACACATAAATGGGGAACAGCGACTTTTAGTGGGACCACTAGCACGTTATAATGTGATTGATGATTATGGTATTTCAGACCTTGATCCCTATCTTGAGATCATTGATAAATCCTGGCAGAAGAACCTATTAATTTCAAATTATCTCCGCTTGCTCGAAATTTTACTCGTATCTTATGAGGGGCTTAAGATCCTCGAAGATTCCAAATTAACGAATCCTATTGAAATTCAACCCCAAACCACTTTGAGAAATCCAGAGGGAATCGGCGTAGTTGAAGCCCCCCGGGGCACCTTGATTCACCATTATCAGGCAAATAACAAACTGGTCTTAGAGCAAGTTAAATTGCTTGTCGCAACTGAAATTAACATTCCAACTATAAATGCCCACCTGACCAAGCAAGGCCAAAAATTTTACCAAATGAGCCAAGATCTAGAAAAAGTTAAACGACAAGCCCAAATGATCGTTCGCAGTTTTGACCCATGTATCTCTTGCGCAACCCATTAAGAGTTAATTTTTCTAAAAGACTGTTAAAATAATTTAATGTTAGATTTTGAATGAGGATCCTTCAGAACCTCAGCTATGTTTGCAGCTTGTTCAGGCGATTCGCAGGTAGTGAAGAATGCAATTGCCTCATCTGTCAATGATTGAGCAAGGGATTCCTCATTCAAATCAAGGTACTGGATGATAGCATTCGAAAAAATGTGAAAGAGCTCTGGGCAGGCAGATTTACCGAATTGCTCAAATAGTAGTGAGGCACCCTCCTTTGCAATTTCTGCAATCAGGGCATTGGGAACTTTATAGGTCTTTATGGCTGTATTATAGAGTTTGCGTGAGGCTTCAAGTATCCCTGGATCTTCGGCAAATTGCTCAAGAAGTTTTTGCACGCCCTGCATTGCTAACTCTTTCGCAATCTTTGACTCGCCATCACCTTTCTGTTTGATTTTCCGTAAAATTTGCACATATTTAGTCTGCATCGTATTAATCAAGAATTATTCACTTCCTAATACTCCTTTATCATTAAATAGTTAAAATAGAAATGAAAAAATAAAAATCAAGAGGTTGAAGGAGGCTTCCAATTCTTATTTAATTTCCCGGTCGGATCCCACTGGGCCCATCCACAACGCGGACAGATATCGGGGTCGCTCCGTGTTTTTAAGTGCTGCTCGTAGGTTTTTCCGCATTTTCTGCATTTATAGGGAGGCATAGTATTATTACACACCATTTCTGAGTCTATTTTACAAATTCGGTGGTTAAACCCCATCCTTTCGAAATAATCTTGCTACTGTCAATCGTGTCATCCAACGGGGTCTCAGGTGTAATGTCAAGGTACGCCCCATTCGAAATTTCTTCTAAGGGGATTCCGAGATTCTCTGAAAAGACACGGTTGCCTTTAGGAAAGTCAAATTCAAATAATTCCTTTTCATAGGTTTCTTTTTTCTTTAAATCCGGCAATTTGCAGCCCAATGTCATGGCAGGCGTAGGAACACCTTTTTCTATCCATTGATTGGTTGTCCAGATATCGATAACTTCGGGAAAGTCCTTTTTCAATAATTCTAGACTCTCGGCTTCAATCGGCTGAATGATTAAATGGCTTTGCGTGCTCAAACCGCAAAGACGATTGGTCCAACCGTTCCTCCCAGTTAATACAAGCGTATGAACTAATGGTGGCCAAGGGCAATAGCAGTGATAATAATCAGGAAGTCCAAAATTCTTGGCATTTATACCATCATGGATAAATGCCATCGCTTCATAATTGCTGGGTTCGCCAATTGCGTTTAACATGCCCGAAGTCCAGAGAACGCATGTCTGATAGGTCGCCAAACTCCACTGCGGAGCACGCTCATTCCGGATATCCTTGAGCACTTCAATGAGCCCTAAACCCATTTTGGTCATATTTTTAATACGTTGAGGAGCCTCACGAATTTTGAAACCATATTTCAGATGGCGCCGATCCATGAGCTCATCATCCGGTCCGGCAACCCACCAATCGACCGGAATGCCATCTTCAAGATGGCAATTGAGCAAAATTTTGACTTCAGAGCTAATATCATCCGTTACGACAAAGGTCGTGTCACAACTGTCACCATAAAGCAATTTCATTGTCCCTTGTTGAAGATCCGCACGAATTCCACCAACGGGCGGGAATAACATATACGAAAAAGTCTTCTCTGGCTGTGCCTGTTTGCCATCCATGGTGTTTTTAGCCACCATTATCGACTCATCGAGCCTTCTTTTGAATGTTGGATATAGAATTTCGCCTAATTTGGCATTCGCTTTCTCATATGCCTCAAGACCGATCTTCACAAACATTTCCCACGTGTGACGCCCCAGTGGAAAATATGCTTTAGTGCGGACTGTATCCGGGATATCTGCATAATGATATTGAGAGCCACTCATTTTTTTCCCAAACCTTTTACCTTAGTTTATAGTATCATCAATCTCAATCCTTATATGTATGCCTATGAGTCAGCGGGATTTTCCTTTGAAAGGGATTAAGTATATTTCATGATAGTAAATTAAATCAATATAAACAAAAATATCAAAAAAATATACACATATATTGCGAAAACATTAATAAAGAACCATTTATTATTAACTAAGAACTGTCTATTTAGACAAAGAAAATAAAATTAAATAATAAAAAGGGTGAAAAACTATGTCAATGAAGAAACCAGCTCCAAAAGCACCAGCTCCTAAAGCACCGGCACCAGCTCCTAAGAAACCAGCAGCACCGGCACCAAAGAAAGCAGAAGCACCAGGAAAGAAACCAGAATTAGAAAAATTTTTAGACGAAGTTAAAAAACGAGCATACGAAATTTATCAAGAAAGAGCAAAGGCAAAGACACCTGGCGATCAACTCTCTGATTGGTTAAAAGCTGAGAAAGAAATTAAAGCAAAATATAAAATGTAAATTAGAGCCTATTAATAGGCGGGATTTATTCCCAACTTTTTTTATTTATTCCATATTTTTTATTAAATTTGGATCTCTTTTTTTTTATTAACACTTCATACTGAAAATATGATCTTATAATAGATTTTTTTAAAATCTATCGCAATCGAAAACGCTCAGGAAGACCTGAAGAAGCCTTGCAGCGATATTACCAGTTGGGTTATGTAAATATTGAAAATAGACAATTTCCTGTAATATATTCCTCTTTTTTTAATGTTTCAAAAAATTTTTTTTTCCCAATTCTGGTCTAATGCTTCTTTAATGATATTTTATATACGAAATCTATCTTACATTATTCAATAATTAAATGATGAAGGATTATGACAGAAGCTGGGAAACCAAAAAAACCTCGAAGTTCGATGGGATTAGGGAAAATCACTGAAAAGGATGAATTTAAACACGTTTGGAGACAATATCAGGAATATCACAATGAAAGCTGGTATTTTAATGCCATTGATTTTCATGCTAATACACACGTGATTACTCGAGTTGGGTATCGAATGGGTGTGAATGAATTAGAAACCATGTTTCTTATTGTTCTTGATAAAAGTGATGATTCAAAGAACTTAGCGTACTTCAATCGCATTCCAGTCAAGGGCTATCCTGAAGATGATGTGTATGGTGATGCTAAAGTCAAGTTTCAATGCTTGGTACCCATGAAAAAATGGCGGCTCGCGTTTAAGGATGAGCGATTTGAAGTTGAGCTCATTTTTAACGAACGGTTCCCCCCTTACATTTATATGAGCCAAGAAGATCCTGGAGAAGCCTTGAAGAAATATGGGATGGAAATCCTGAAAGTCGCAGCAACGCGTCATTATGAACAAGGAATGAACGTGAAAGGCGTTGTAAAACTGAAAGAAAATGGTCGAATAAAAGAGAAAAGACAACTAAACTGTCAAGGTCATAGAGATCATTCATGGGGAACGAGGGATTGGGTCTTAATTGATGGTTGGAACTGGGTAGCTTGCCAGTTTGAGGATTGCACGATGAATTTCACGCGAGTGCGGGCTCTCGGTAAGGTTTTCGAGCAGGGGTTTATCTCTACCAGCACTGGTCATGAGCGTGTGATGACTGTAGAAGTAGAAACTCAATTCGGCTTCGAGGGAAATGCATCCGTGCCAAAATCATCAACGTTCAACATCACCACACCTACTCGCAAATTAAATATCGAATCGAAGACGTGGAAATCCATCTATCTGGCACGAAAAATGGAACGGGGATCAACAGAAGTCCATGAACAAATCGTTCATTTTGAGATGGATGGACGGCAAGGATACGGCATTTCGGAGTATATGTCATCCCAAAAGAAATAATAAGATGATTACATGGTTTGGCAAAGTAAGATTACTACGGAAGAGGCAAATGAATTAATTTCTTTGTTGAGCGAGAATGTTCGAGAAGGTATAACTGCTAGGGCAGCGGTTGCATCTCAATTATTCCCGGTCTCTACGTACATTTGCATCGCTTGTCAGCAACTTTATGACCAATCTTTTGAATATAACGCCTTCAAAGACATGGTAGAAAATGGTGGCGTGGATCCTCGGAAGATTGGGCCAAAATGCAAGACGATAGGGTCCGTTTTAAATGGATTGGCATTTCAATCAATGG
>Ga0315279_10004237_pt1 | contig 19361 bp, 15 predicted proteins | sample YL17G06_20_MG_FD_203694 | JGI IMG/M metagenome (GOLD analysis project Ga0315279, IMG submission 203694) | Sediment microbial communities from Yellowstone Lake, YNP, Wyoming, USA - YL17G06_20 | ecosystem: Environmental > Aquatic > Freshwater > Lake > Sediment | place: USA: Wyoming | collected... | reverse complement strand
CTGCGTGGAGAATCTCGTTCCCATTCTGGGCCCTCTACATCTTCAAAGAGATGAACGCGACTCAGGAACAGCTTGGAATCGCCCTAGCCATTTCGGCAGGCATCCCCGCGCTGACCGGACTGACGCTAGGGAAGAAGCTCGACAAGGCGGGCAGAAAACCATTCCTGGCCCTGAGCGAATGGAGCTCCGTAGGAGCGTTCTTACCGCTGTTGCTGAGTTCACGACCTGAGTTCGCGTACATCTCCGCAGTCTTTTGGGGGCTTGTCTACAGCCTCTATGTGCCTGCCCTCAACGCCTACGTGGTGGACCATTTTGGGAGCGAGAGATTCGGGCAGACCTTGGGAACCCTGAGCCTCGTAGCCGGCCTCGCCTCGGTAGCCTCACCTGCGCTGGGAGGCTGGATGTGGGACAACATATCCCCGAAATCACCGTTCATCCTGACACTAGTGCTAGCCAATATTATCGGCATAATCATTTGGTTCAAGATCGAAGAAAAGAAGGGCGATACTCCTAGGCCTTGACTAACAACATGACTACATTATCCCTGCAGGATGAGGCAGCCCAGCCCCCATCATCAGCGCCATATGCGGCTAGGATATTGGGATTGATGGAGCCTCAGGGTTATATCCTACGCTAAGCCCAACATCTAGACGGAACGCTCTTGAAGAGACAGGACGCAATCAGAGCCCTCGTCATAGTCTGCGTGACCCTCGCAGCACTCGGAATTCTTGTTCCGGCGATGGCACCTGCAATGAACCCAATGCAGGGACCTGTGACAACCACAGTCACGACAACCACGACAGCATTAGTTCCTACTGGCACCACCTCGGTGCAAGTCGTTTTCACGTTCATTCTCTCGAGCATAACGACGAGCATGACGTACACCTCGTACGTTGCCACAACTACGAGCACTGTACCAACTGTCACGACCTACCCCGTAACTCTGACTGTTTCCACGACCTCTTGGACTACAGTGTCAACTTACACTTGGAAAAAGACACTAGGGACGACGATTGTCCCGTCCACATCCACAACCCTGACGACGGAAACCGCGACCACAACTAATCAAACAATAGCGACTACGGCGAGCCAAACCATAAATTCGACGCTTTACACAACGACGAGTAACACCTCAACGAGCATGTTTACCGTGACGGGAGCGCCGACGCCTAATCCTCCGCCTATACCCGGTTTTCCCTTGGAATCGATTCTAGCTGGACTTGGATTAGGCTTGCTGGGGGTGCACCTGATCTACCGAAATCGCCGAGCAGAGAGGGGACACTCTTGAAGAGACAAGACGCAATCAGAGCCCTCGTCATAGTCTGCGTGACCCTCGCAGCACTCGGGATTCTTGTTCCGGCGATGGCACCTGCAATGAACCCAATGCAGGGAGTCGTGACGACAACGGTCATGACAAGCACGAACGTGGGATACGATTGGTGGAATTTCACTTTCACATTTACTTTCTACAACATGACAGTAACTAGGACGTCTACCACGACGACTATCTCAGGCACGTCCTGGCAATCAAGTCTCACGTATTACACTACGACTAAGGTTGTTCCCACAACCTCTATCACTACACTAACCACTTACACCAAGACCAAGACCAGCGGGACTACGACTGTTCCCTCCACATCCACAACCTGGACAACAACAGCCGCGGTCACGACTAACCGAACAATAGCGACAACCGTGAGTCAAACGATAACCTCAACAGTTTACACGACCACAAGCCTAACCACAACGAGTACCTATTCCCTGACGACGGGTACGGCGCCTACTCCCCCACCTATTCCAGGCTTCCCGTTGGAATCGATCCTGGCGGGACTCGCGTTAGGCCTACTGGGCGTGCATCTCATCTATCGAAATCGGCGGGCAAACAGGAAACACCCATCATAACCGACTTCTAGGCCGTGGTCGCCGGGGCGCCTAAGAACGCTGCTCTTCTAGCAAACTCTCTCCTCTGCGTTCGTGGGAGAGCAGCGATGGGGAGGACGATGCCGTCATGGCGTATCATCGTCGAACAAGAAATCGCGGCGATGAGCAGGTTCAAGCAGTTCCTCGGACCAGAAGACCGAACTGTCTCCGATGACCTCCTCAACCAATGCAAGGTCTATGCGGCGGAGGGTGGGCTCCTCGCCTCACCTGTCAAAGAAGTGCAGCTGCTCCTATCCATGATCTTTGCGCAGCACAAGAAACTCACAGAGCTTGAGAAACGCATCAGCGAACCCTGAAAGTGACGGTGGGCATTCGAGCTAGTTTCGTTTGGGTCTCTCCAAGTCGTGACCACTCCCCTATCGTATATGAACGATCTGTAGGGTATGCACGGTTCATGGAAACTCTACAACCCGCTGCGTCTGATCTGATGCAGGTCATGATTCCACACTGGGTCTATGACAGAATCGCGACGTTGATGGTGGCGGCGCGGAGTGCCACGCAACCGGAAGACTACATCGTCGCGGTCTTGGAAGGCCACGTGAGGAGACTCAACCTATGAACGACTACGCCCGAGGCGCTTTGGAGGCTCTGGCTTATGTGGAGTCCCTGATGACTCAGCTTGACCGCTCCAACCCAGATGAGAAGTGGAAGCAACTCCAATCGGAGGTCATCGGCGCTAGGAGCGAAATCTTGCGCGGCGTAGTTGTGGATTTCCGTGACCGGCTACGCGCGTCCTGGGCGTTCAAGTAGTCTAGTTCGCTCTATCTTCTCGCGAACGGCGGACTCTACGAACTGTTGACGTGTATAGTTCATTTCCGGATGCTCCTCCACGATTCTGTCAATCTCTGCGACCATCGGGTTCGGCAGGCCGATACTTGTGCGGTCTGGCCGTTTGCCACGTTGGGTCTTGGGCATCGAATTTACCTCAGGCACACCTATGACACATAGATGTTATATAACGCTCGTTGTTACCTATGCGCTATAGGTGCGATTCTTGCCCAAGGCCAAGAAAGGAAGAGGCATCAAATGGGAGCGTATCCCCCAACCAGCAGATCTTGTCCAACAAGTCGAAGGAGTCGTCAAGGACCACCCAGAGCTAGGATACACGGGCGTGCCAGAGTTCTATCGCGCCGCAGTCAGAGGGAAGATTGAGCGGGTAAGAACTTTCAAGGAAAGCCCGGTGGAGGTCCCCGCCCAGTGACCGTCAAAGAAGCAGGCACGGTGCTGCTACGTGGGCGTGAATATCCATGCTACTGCAAAATGCCCGTAAGTGAGCTAAAGGCGCTTCCTGAACGAGAGCAAGCCAGAGCATGGGATCACATCAATAAGCACCTTGAGGAGGGCGCCGCCCGATGACGCGGCAAGCGAACTCCTTCACGCGCGACCTTGATTTTCTCGTGAAGAAACGCGGCTATACGATCCAAATCATCACCGCGAAGCTTGGTCCCGTAGAGGCGACTTGGACGGTTGAGGAAGGCGTAGAGCGGCCGATGTATTCGGCTACGTTCTATGAGACGAGCTGACATCTGCTCTTTCTCTTTGCTGGAACTCCAGCCGGTTGATCGCCCTCTGCCTTTGTGCTGAGCTCGGCGGACGGGAGGCCAGTGGTCGTTGGTCTCCGCTTTCCATCTTGTGCGACTATTCTGTTGTTTCACCTCTTGACGACTATGGGTTCGAGTCAAGCAAGCAGAGACATTCCTATTAGGCCAGAGTAGCTCGTCCCTGACCAGAGATGTCAGTGACGAAGAAAGCCGGGCGGAGTCGTTCGCTTCTTCGCGAAGCCGGGCGGTACGGCAGTCTCGTGGCCGCGGGCGCCTGTATCTTCCTAGGCCTTGTGATACTGATGCCCTGGGCAGGTGTAACGTGGAACTCCAACTACCAATACCTTAGGCTCAACGCGTACATCTTCTCAACACCTGCAGATCTGATGCTCTGGGTTGTCGCGTTCGCGTTCTCAACAATCCCGTATTACGCTTCAATCAAAAGAGACCGAGGCATGCTAGGTGACCCGCTTCTTACATTATCGAACCTGTTGCTGCCGCTAGCCTCGACAATGATTGCCATATGGTCACGCGACGCTGCGGTCGCCGGACTGACGATTTCAGGTTTCATTGTCGCTTATGGGCTTGCGAGAAGGTCCTTCCGGTTACTGCGGATTTCCAGCAGAGACGCCTTCCGAATTGTGGCAAGCGTGACTCTGACCTGCCTTGCAGGAGTCTCCCTATTCTCATTTCTCACGATGGCGATGGGAGGCGAAGAGGCACTCGGGTCTCTGACCACAGCCGCAGCACTTAGCGGCGAGATTCTGCTCAATCCGTGGCTGCGGGCCATGACACTCGACCTAGAGTTTTTCTTCCTCCTTCGCCCCGCATTACCTTCATTGATCATCATCCTTGCCTTTGTCGCGATCCTTGCGGTCTTATCGGGCACTAGGATCGATCCGGCCAGACTTCTCACGAAATCTCTGGGACGTCGAAGCTGCGATCTGCGATATGGGAACTGTAGTTCATCAAATAGCCGTTTGGTCTTGATCGTTGCCGCTATCTTGGTCATCGGGTCTGTGTCTGTTGGGGCATATGTAACTCTCTACCCCTACCTTTTCGGGCACGTGGATGGCTTGCTCGGAAGCGACACATGGTACTACCTAACAATCCTGAGGGATACGCGACAACCGCTGGAAATCACGACCACCAGTGACCGCCCGCTGTTCACGATCTTTCTTCTCTCCATGAAATGGGCGACCGGTGCAAGCGCTTTCTCTATCGTGATGTACAGTCCACTCGTTCTCTCAATTCTACTCTCATTGAGCAGTTATGCGTTGGTTAGACAGGGCACCAAAAGCGCGTTGTGCGCTTCCTTCGCAGCATTGCTCTCAACCGTGTCAAGTGCGACGGCAATCGGCCTTGGTGCAGCAATACTTGCAAACTGGTTCGCGTTGGCTGTGATGAACCTCTTCTTTGCGCTTCTGCTAAGAGCACAGATGAACAGGTCATTCGGTGCGACGGTTCTAGCGTCCGTGGCCTCTGTGCTCGTCCTGCTCGCTCACCCGTATGCGTGGGCTGCCAGCATGGCGATGGTCGCTATCCAAGGTCTAGGAATATTGCTCATCGTCCGCTCAAGACCGATTGAATTCAAACAGAACATCATTCCGTTGATCTCTGTTATCGCCCTCAACGCACTGTTTCTGTTTCTGGTGTCAACGCAAGTAGAGGCAGTGCATCAGTCCCTTGCCACAGGTGTATCGGGAGCACTGCCCGTGATCAAAACGATCAACGTAACGAATCTCACTACGATCTTGGAGAGCACAATTGACTACGCGAGAAACAGGCTAGACGCAACCGTTATGGCTGTCCTCTCGATAATCGGCATCGCGGACGCGTCTCTTCTCCCCAGACCTTTCAGGCGGATTCTGGGGAGCATGATGATTGTTCCCGTGATCTTCACTTTGCTTGCGCCGGACATATCTTGGACTTGGAGAGGTCTTTACTTGCTTCCCACGTATCTCGGAGCCGCTCTAGGAGCTCGAAGTGTCATCCTAAGAACAAACAGCCCCACGGTCAGGTCAACACATGAATCCATTCTAAGATTCGCATTCACGAGTTCGTTGTCAGGGTACATCTTCCTCTCCTGTCTGGCGTGGACACTCCGGGCGACCTTGCTCCTCATGGAATCGAGCATTCGAGTTCCATAGTACCACACAACCCCTCCGGCTAGTGGGACTCGAATTCGCCGCCAAAACCGACCAAGGCTAAACTGAACTCATTGCCTGAACCTGAACAGGCGAAGGCGTGGAATCACATCTACCAGCACCTCCACGAACAAGGACGACTGTGAAAAATCATCTGTGGCGTGTCGGGTCGTGGCCACTGGGCGTGTCGCTTGATGATACCGTGCCCGCAGATGGGCCGGTGAATCTCCGCGTAGAGAAGAGTTCGGCAAACGGGCTCCCAGGAGGAACGATGAGTGGGAGAGAGGGGCTGCATTGACACCGCCCAGAACTCTAGCTGAGTGTGAGCCATGAAGACGCCTCGAATAGCTAGAGAATCTCCCGACTTCAGTCGAGGAGAGTGTCAAATGCGCTCCCAGTAGGATTGAGATCGGGTACGTGAAGCTCAGCAAGAGCTCAAGAAATGTATAGTCAGGACGATTGGGAAGTTTCGGGAAAACCCTAGAGCGTATCCTAGACTCCACGCTAGACCTCAAAGAAATAGAGGGGAAAGAATTGGGGGTTCGGTGGGAGTTATTGTGGTTTGGCACGGAGCACCGCAAGGGCCGCGATTGTCGGCACTGCGATGATGCAGGTGAGGACGATCGTTGAGCTGGCCACGGCGAGCAGCAGGAACGAACCTGCTACCTCACCGATTGCAAGCAACGCCAGCGCGACCGCGAGTACCGCCAACGAGACCCGTCCGATACTCGTGATTCGAATCTTTCTTCTCTTTGCAAAGGTACTGAAAACTGCAAGGGCAGGCAGTGTCAAGTAGACGAGACCTATCAGCGAACTGGCCACTAGTCCAGCCATCACCACGCCGAACTCCGGCGCTCCACTGAATAGGGAGTAGACGAGGGAACTCAGGCCCAATACTCCTAACAGTGGATAGAGCATCACGCGGATAGGAGCACGGATTGGATCATTGTTCGCGATGAACTGGGCAACGGATGGGCTGAACGAGTAGTACCACGCGTTGAAGACTTGCATGAACGCAGATCCAGCCGTCGTCGACAGTACTAGTCTATCTCTGAAGTTACGGAGGAACTGCACAGCAGGCGAGACCTCTGAGCCGAATGTGGCTGTCGCGATCACACACTTAGGCGGCGTCCATGGGGATGTCGCTGTACTCAGCGTTGTCGTCTGTGTCGAAGTGGTGGTCGTGGATTGGATGACGATCGTAAGCGCCGCTGTGGCAACAGATGTACCGCTCGTTCCCGTGATCGTGATGGCGGTTGTAGATGTGGGGGCGCCGGTCGCCACGCCAATCGAGAGTGTCGATGTGGAAGTACTTCCCGATGGTGGTGTCACTGGGTTGGGGCTGAATCCGCCTGTAACCCCTGCTGGCAATGGTGCAGCAAGAGTAACGGGAGAACTGAAACCTCCGCTTGAGGAGACCGTCACAATGATAGTTGCTGTTCCGCCGGGACTAATGACAACGCTGCTTGGGTTGACTGAGAGGCCAAACAACGGTGTGGCGGTGACCACAAATGTGGCACTAGCGGATCTACCGGTGTTACCGGTCACCAGGACCACGTAGGTTCCCGGCCCAGCACCTGACGACACGGTGAATCCTACCGTCGCACTTCCTCCGGAAATAGCACACGAGGGCGAAACAAACAAGCCCGAAGGAGAAGAAGAGAGCACGCAACTTAGATCCGTCGGGAATCCCGAACCGGTTCCAGACACCACCGTTCCTATCGGACCTGAAGTCGGGGTCAGCACCAAAGCGCTAGTCGGGCCTGCAGTAACAGTGAACGTTGCGGTAGCTGAGTCGGCAGCGTTCGTCTGAACTCCGACCGTGTAGGCGGTGCCAGGAGAAGCACCTTGAGCTACAGTGAAGCTCCCAGTGAGGGAGCCGCCTGCAATTGCGCATGACTGAGAACTGAAGAGCGACGAAGGTGAGGCCGTCAATATACAGACCGTGCCAAGGTAATTAGACCCTGAAGCAGCAACTGCCGTACTGATCTGACCTGACGTCGGATTCAAGACCAATGTCGGAGACAAGCCAGCAGTAAATGTTGCGCTGCCGGTATCTCCCGTGGTCCCTGTGACCGTCACTGTGTATGAATCGCTTGCTCCAGATGCCACTATGAAGGATCCGGTAACATTGCCGCTTGATATTACGCAAGCCGCGCTCGTGAGCAGACCAGTAGGACTCGAAGACAGCGTACATGTTGTATCGCCCGGAGCGAAGTTTGAGCCAGAGACGAGAATATTCGCTCCAGCAACCCCTGAGGATGGCGTCACAGTCACCGTAGCGGTCACTGCAAATGGAACAGAAATAGACCCTTGCTGCACAATATTCGTCACCGTATTGTTTATCGTAACAGTACGTGACCCGCCTGGCGCCGTCGCGGCAATCTTGTACACACCTGTGAGGATTCCCGAACTACTGATCTGACATGTGGTTATTGTACTATCGAAGGTTGGAGTCAAGGATTCCGAGATGGAAGCCTTACAGGTCGTGCTGGTTGCGCTCCTGAGGTATCCGGTTCCGGATATGGTCCCGGTATCGCCGCGCCTTCCACTGTTCGGAGTCAGAATGAAAGTGGATTGGACGATGAATAGTAGTTTGAAGCTGTCACCCAGCGTGCCCGTCGCCGTGATATTATGGACTCCTCCTATCGCGTTTGTCCTCACCGTGAAACTGCAGGCTCCTATGATTCCGCTTGAAACTGGACAGTTCGGGGGCGTGGCCCAAAGTCGACCTCCTCCATCCGGTGTTGTCGTCGCATTGTCTCCGAAGGTCACGCTCGTGTCAGAGGGATGCCAATTGGAACCTGTGATTGTAACCAGAGTGCCAGTTGGGCCAAAACCTGGGTTAAAGGTGGCCACAGGGGACGTCGGGCTACCGGTCAATGTAAACGGGGCCAAAGCGCTCGGCGGCCCGGCATCCTCTGTCGCCGTGATTATGTAGAATCCTACGGCCCCGGTGGCAACGAATAGACCGTTTAGTAGACCGTCCGAGGTCTCTGCACAAGTTGAGCCTCCTCCTACAGGGGGCGTCCCGCTAAGACTGCAAGTGTGCGAGGTGCTGCCGCCTGTGAAGCCGGAACCGTAGACTGCTACGCTCGTGCCAGCTATCGCTGCACTTGGAGAAGCAACGATCCTAGCAACCACCGAGAAAGGCACTTTCAGACCTATGAGCGGTGAATTGGTGTAGTTGATCCAGACTGCATGAGTCGCAGAGAGGAGCGAGCCGGCCGCGACTGTGAAGCTGGCTGACAAAGCCCCACTACCGGTAGTTGAACAGGATGTTGAGGTGATGATGAAGGCTGAGGATGAGGATGCTTTCGCGGTCAGGAAACAATTTTGAGATACATTCCATCCAGACCCCGAAAGGATCACCGTCGTTCCGGGAATAGCAGGGCTAACAACACTAATGGGAGGCGAGCCACTCGCAACATTGGGGACGGCCGTCCCCACAGCATAGGTAGTAGCATGCGCTTTAGGCAGAACAACCGACGAAACCGAGAACAACAGTGCCGAAGTGAGCAACAGCACTATCAATAGGGAACTAGAACTGCGATCAGTCAACTTGAGACACGCAGTACTGATCTCGTGAGTCCGAATTAATTAAACCTACATATCTGGGCGCAATCGCCCGTAAGCACAAAGCAATCGATCATTCGCTTCCGAGATCGCTGTTGTTGCGTTGAAATAGCCTAGAATTGTCATTTTTGTGTCAATAGCACCACTAGGATTTCAAAATGGACCGCAATAATTGACAGCTGTCGCATCGCTCAAGCTAGCAGTCGTCAGATCGCGTGGAAGATGCCAACTTTGTCTCGTAGAACGTGGCTTGGTAACCTAGCAGCCTAACCGCTGTTCCGTCGTCCAATCCGGAGCAGGTCTCGGGAACGGGTTAGCCCTGATGGGCTGGCTCGCTCGTTCCCTCGTTTTCTTTCTCTGACTGATTCTTCACCATATCAGCCAATTGCTGGACGAGCGTGGGATTGTCACGGATGACTTGCAGTAACTGTTCTCCAGTGATCTCGCTCATGGGTTCGGAACGGCGGGTGATGATGTTCAGGTATTCCGCGGCGATCTTCGCGTTCTCTATGACATATTCAGGTTCGAGTTCGGTGAATTTGTTGTAGTTGTATGGGTCGATGCTGTGGCCCATCCAGTACTCGGCACAGGTTGTGTCAAACCCCGACTTCTTCGCAGTCTGCAGCAGACTACGAACGACGTCTCGGAACGCTTCGTGAGGTGAGACTCCGGTCTTCTCGCGTTTGTTGTATTGGGGGCGAAGTCTCAGCTTTCTCGCGATGGTGGTGAAGGTAGCTCGAATCGCGGTCTTGCTCGGTGCAGTGCCACGCATCGTGACAGCAATCGGGTCATGCTCTTTTGGCCATCCACGCTGGCGGTCAAAATAGTTGATCCAAGCTTGAAGTGCATCGTGGTGGATGTAGGTGTAGAATCCTCGCTGGTTCTTCTTGCGGCCGGTTGGGAAGTTGATGCGGAAAGGTTCGTCGAGGCTCTTGTGTTTCAGGTGATCAACGAGGGCTGCCGCGTACTTCTTGTTGAATTGGACGAACCTCTCCATGTCCATGAGTGACTGGAACATTGTTAGGAAGATAGCCATGTCACGTAAGTTCGCGTGCGTGATGATCTCAACCACTTGTGGAACAGTCAGGCGGCCCTGAACGGGTTCCTTTGTTGGGCGCGGCCTCCAGCCGCCTAGCCCCGGCAGTTCGACTCGGTTGTGATGAAAGAAGCTTCGTATGTGTGAGAGGCGTGAGGTCATGCTGCTGTACGTGCCGCCCTTCTCCTGGACCCTTTGAGTCATGAGGTCGACAAGGATGAAACGGTCACGGCCCTTCGCGTTCTCCTGCCATTCCAGGAGCTCGCTTGGGAGCTTACCTGACCAGCATGGGAAACTCCACAGCCAAAGCAGCCAATCCTTGAATGCCGAAGAATAGGAGGACCTCGTCTCCGGATGAAGCCGGTTCAACCAAGTCCGGACACAAGCCTCCTGCGTCGCAGCATCAAGAGACGCAACAGGGACAACCTGAGTGAGCATAGACGTTCAATCCTGCTGAATGCTAATCCTAACACATAAGCAATGCGTGGTGTGTTTCAAGTTGACTAGTCACAGTTCTGGTTCCCTATTGATAGTGCTGCTTCTCACCTCAGCACTGTTTGTTTCGATTTACTCCGTCGCCACGCCCCCTGAGAAGGTCTACGCGGCCGGTCTTACCTTTCTTCTCTCCTCGTCTTCAGGGAAATACGGGGACGTCATAACCTTCAAAACAACAGCGCTAACGGGAACGGCCGCTAACGGAACATCATGCTCATTCACCGGGGCGCCAACCAACGTTGTTACCAGCTTCCATGGGCAAGAGTACAAGCACAACGCGACAGGATGGTTCGTTGTCGGAACCGGTCCCAGTGGCGTGGGAGGCACGTTTTACACCATCACTATCACATGCGGCGCTGACAGTGGCACGGCCACGTTCACTGTGAGTCGTTCGATGACAATTTCCCCACCGATCAGCGAGGCGAACAATATTGTTACGGTCGCCGCCTACGGTCTTCCCTCTGACACGGTTGGACCCTGCACGATAACGAGCAATCGGACCATACAGGTGGTTGCAAGCTCGCCAGCAACTTGCAGTATTGTCGCAGGGTCAGGATCCGCAACGGGCACATTTACTGTTAACCCCCTCGCGGCCAATGGGAATTATACGATATATGTCAACTACTCTGGTGGCACCTTCCCGTCAGCGGATGCAGCGTTCAGGAAGGTAGCCACGGACACGCCAACTGGTGTGGGCCCACTTTTGATGTCTCCGCACGGGGCTCCGCCTAGTTGGGGAACCATCAGCATTTCCGGAGGTGGATTCCACAAAACCGGAGCTGTGCGAAACTGCGCAGTCAGTCCTCAGAGTTCACTAGTAGATTTAGTAGACGTTGTGAGCGAGACTTGCACAATAGACGCTAATGGCATACTGACTGCAGGGTTCGTGGTAGGATCCTCAGCCACTGCCGGTCACGCCGGCGAGATTAGGATTGTCGACGCCACAACTGGTCCTGGTCCTTTCTCAGCTGGAACCTTCACTGTGAATGCAACCGCGGCCGCCATAACTACGATTAAGCCTAGTAGTGGACCGGCTGGGACCTTTGTCTCCCTAGGCGCTACCAAGCTTTCACGGTTGGACGCAGGCGCATGCATTATCTCGTCATTTCCCACGGTGCTCATCTCATCCTATTTCTGTGTGATAGACAGTTCGGGCAACATTCTGAATGCCACGTTCGTAGTCTCCCCGAATGCTCCAGATCAGGGAGCATACACCTTGACCGTCACAGGCAGCCATGGAGACACTGCCGGAACCCCAAGCCCAACCTTCACCGTAACCCGGGCGATCACATTGAGCCCAACAAGGGGTTCGCCTGCCGCCGCGTCGCTTCCGGGAACACCTGTAACCGTGTCTGGGACAGGTTTCAAGTCCACTGATTCAAGCTGCGCTCTTACGTCCGCCGGCCTCATCCCTGCTGCTCCTGGCTACACGTGCGCGATAGCTTTAGGCACGGGCGTCCTCTCCGGAACATTCGTGGTTACGGCAGGGGCATTAAATCAGACCTATGTAGTGGTAGCGGCCGACTCCGCTGGTTCTGTCAGCGCAAATTTCGACGTTTATCCACGAATTGTCCTGAATCCTACTTCAGGTGTCAGCGGGCAAACGATATCGGTTTTGGGCAGTGGTTTCCAGGCAGGCTTGGCTGACTGCAGGTTCATCCAGGCTTGGCAGGCAGGGTTTCTGATTCCATCTCCATTCTCTGCTTCTGTGTGCACGGTTAGCACGACTGGAACCGTTACCGGGTCCTTCACAGTCGCATCTACGCTCGCTAACGGTGTTTACACGATCCTGGTCGCTGGCCCCAGCACCGGTAGTAAGAATGACAACGCCACAGCCACTTTCACGAAGGGCGTTCCGGTGACGCTGACTATCTCGCCTTCTTCCGGTTTCACCGGGACTGGACCCGTGAGTGTCACGGGAACTTTCGCTTCTGCAGATGCGGGAGCATGTACAATCGTTGCGCCTGCTGGGTCGAATCTGTTCTCGGGCGTGCCCTCGCCCACATGCACGATAAGTTCCTCAGGGGGTCTCACCGCCTCTTTCACAGTGAGTACGACTGCGCAAGGCGGCACTTGGGCTGTGCAGGTTTTCGGTGCTGGTGGAGGCTTTGGAACCGGCAACTTCGCGGTCGTACCGAAGATGACGCTGACGCCCACGAGCGGCGAATCCTTCACATCGGTCTCCATCACAGGCTCAGGCTTCAGCGCCGCGGACGCAGGAGTCGGCTGCGCGGGGACACTATACAGCACTCCGCCCGGCCTGCTTGGGCCTGGGGTTTCCTGCAGCATCTCAGCAACCACTTTCCAGATGACTGGAACCTTCACGGTCGCTGGTGCGGCTGCTCCCGGGTCTTATTCAGTCATATTCCCAAGCTCCCTTGGATCGGTATCCGCGACCTTCACGAAGTCTCCATCAGCGTTTACTCTAACGCCTAATTTCGGGCCCACAGGTACCATAGTCTCCGTTGCGGGGACTGGTTTCACTCCCACCGACACGACCTGCACAATTACTGCTTCGCCCAATATTGTGTCCACGCAGACATGTTCAATCACTGGTGGAGTGGTGACAGGCTCGTTCACGGTCGTTGGAGCCGCTGTTCCAGGAGTTTCGACTGTGACCGTTACTTCAAATCCGAGCGGTACTTCCAAGTCTGCTCCCTTCATGTTGACTCCGACGATTGTGCTGTCCGTAAATTCCGGACGAGCTAATACGGTCGTGAGTATCTCAGGCTCGAATTTCGCTGCAGGTGATGCTGGGTGTGCGATCACTTCGTCTCCAAGCGGGTTGATCACAAGCCCGTCATGCGTACTGGTCGCCGGCACGATGTCTGGATCTTTCACAGTGGCGGTCGTGTCGAGTGGGAACTACACGGTCATCGTTACTGGCACAAGTGGTGACGCAGGGCAGGCTACGTTTAGGGTTCCTTCGGCTCCTACGTTAACATTAAGTCCGATATCGGGTACCTCAGGGGCTGCGGTAACTGCTTCTGGTTCTAACTTTGCAGGCACCACATGCCAATTGACGTCCAGTCCAGGAGGCCTATTCCTCTCGTCGTCGTGCTCGCTTTCGGGCGGAAGTCTCACATCAGGCAGCGGATTCACTGTCTCATCAGGCGCGGCCGTGGGCACGGCGTATACAGTCACGGTCACGACAAATCTCGGCGGCACTGATACAGCCACAGCGAGTTTCATAGTGGCGGCCGGCCCCTTGGGCACGTTGACGCTGGCACCGACTTCAGGCCCTGTCGGAACTCCGGTCTCCGGCCAGGCCACGGGATTCACAACCGACACGTCATGCCAACTCACCGCTGCCCCCTCGGAGATCCTTTCATCGGCCTCATGCACGATCACAGGAGGAGGTAACGCCAACGTCGGGTTCATAGTCTCAGCAAGCGCCAACCCAGGACCATACACTGTACTCGTAGTTGGCAACACCGGAAAGTCAGCCGTAGCGACATTTACCGTCACGGGCACGCCTTCCTTCATTCTGTCAGCTAATCCTAGCAGTCTCACTCTGAATCCTGGTGGAACCGCGAATGTTGATGTGACTGTGCAGTCGTTCGGTGGCTTCAGTTCGCCGGTTGCGCTTGTGGCATCATTACCCGTAGGCGTGTCGGGAGGTCTTGCTCCGAACCCGGTAACGCCGCCGTCAGGAGGCTCTGTACATTCAACGCTCTCATTGGTGGTGTCGAGCACTGCCACCTCAACGACGGCCATTATCACGGTGGCTGGGGCGGGTGGAGGACTCAGCACGCAGACGACGATCACGCTCGTCGTCCAATCCACAGTCACGACTGCGACGACTACGAGTGTAGCTACTTCGACTGGGCCTTGGACGCCGCCTAAGTGTGTAATCGCGACCGCTACCTTCGGGTCCGAAGTTTCCCCAGCTGTGCAGTTCCTCCGTAACTTCAGAGATAGACTAGTGCTGTCGACGACGGCTGGGTCTGCGTTTATGCAGGTCTTCAACGCGTGGTACTATTCATTCAGCCCGTCAGTTGCACAATTCATCGCGAGCAACGACCCCATTCGCGCTCCAATCAGGGTGTTCCTCTATCCGCTTCTCGGTGTCCTCAGCGTCAGCGCATTCACGTACTCCCTGTTCAGTGCGACGCCAGAGTTTGGGATAGTAATGGCGGGGCTCGTCGCAAGTTCACTGATAGGTCTCGTCTACTTGACTCTCCCCGCGCTTGTGGGCGTGAGAGCTCTGCGGAAGAGAAGAGTAATCACTGGCATCAGCATCGCAAGGATTGCGATGGCATCGCTCGCGACGGCGCTACTACTGATAGCAGTGGGTGAGTTCGCGCAGTCGTTCGTGCTGCTCGCCGTGGCCAGCTCAGCGATCGTCCTCATCTGTGTCATTGCGGTACCTACGATCGCCGCCTTCGCTATACTCCGTCCGAACAAAGAGTAGCCCGGCTGCCGAACGGGCTACCCTTTCCCTCTTTCCTGGTACTGTCAGTTCCGAGCTAGACGCTCGCATCGATCTTGACGAAATCGATCAGCGTTGACTCTCGAAAGGCCAACAGGGCTGGGAAGAGAACCGATTTGATCGCCGACGTTAGGCGCGTTGAAGGTTTGGATAGGTTACCTGCGAATCCTGATGACTACAAGTGCGAGCATTATGAGCGTCACGATCAGCAGGAGAACGAGTAGGCTCCGGTTTCTCTCCCAGATTACGAAGTTCGCGTTGAGTCGAGTGAACGGGTCGCGTGATTTCAGCATTCGGTAGAGTATGATCGCTTCTTCTCTGTTGAATATGCCGTTGTCAACTCGTATTTCACTGGTTATGCTCTTCTCGAATCTGTGGTGTCCGATCCAGAAGGGGTTCGAGTATTTGCTGCTCAGCCACATATCGAACTCTTCTCGCGTGGACGACAATAGCTGTACCTACCTGATCAGTACGGTGATGTAGTATAGTTTCACAACTCCGCCTGTAGAGGCGAGCACGCCGAAGTTGAGGCCGCCGTCCTGCGCGGCCCAATAGTAAACTTCTGTTACGCCGTATTTCTGGCAATAGTTCGTGATGAAATCGTTGACCGTGGTGCTGATAGAAGTCCATTGTGATTCATCGGTGTAGGTGATGTTGGCGATTCGAATTTCCACGTTCGCGTTGATCTTGTTCGGGCTTACAAGCGAGTATCCCTTGTCTGTGAATAACGAGTCGAGCTTCTTCACACGTTCCGCAGACCCCAATATGGCGGGAATCCCGCCGGAGATAGCATAGTACGCCTGGGATGAGTCTGCTCCAACAGCCACTCTTGCTCCGGTCGCGGCATCAACGACGGTAATGAACGCCATCTTCGTAATGACCGCGTTCTGGACTTCTGTGTTGATGTAGACTGGAATGAAGTAGTAAAGGTGGTCACCGATCAGATACAGCAGTATATTACCGAGCCTATAGCTCGGCAATAGGGTTAGCTGTGTGCGTACGTAATCGTCTGTCTCCACGGCTTGTAGAGCGGCAGACGGCCCGATTAGCTGGGTTGTTGAGTTGGATATCCTGTATAGGTTCAGCTTTCCCAGCTGATCGCTACCGTACGCTATGAACATCCCTGCGAGGTTCCTGCCGGGGGATGCCTGATACTCCACGAGTTGTAGTCCTACGAAGTCAGCTCGATTTCCGAAAGTCTCAAGGATGTATAGGACTTCCGTGGCTTCTGGTCGCTCGTAGAAATCAGATCCGGATCGCCATATGAATGGGTCGCTCACGTGGAATTTGAAAGCCACATCTAATTGCCCGGGGTTGTCGTGAGTGCCAAGCAGGTCCTCAGGATAACGGAGTTGACTAATGAGCCATTCCGGCGGCGCTTTCCAGGAAGAGTAGTACTGCCTGTAGAAATCCACGAGAAAACCGTCTGGCTGGGCAATCACGTATGGGTACATGCGGCCGTCTTCAATATCGACAAGGACTACCCCGAAGAACCTGAGGTAGTTGCTCCCTGAGAATCCAGAATGGATCGGGTAGTTGGTATACACCTGAACGAGGTAATAGATACGGCTGCCGTCTGTCACGAGGTAGCTTGCACGGTCCGTGGTCAGTCCGCCGATGAGGATGTCTTCGATTCTCTGATGAACGTCGCGGTTGTGTAGCATCATGATGTCATCTTGGGGAGGACTGAAGGCGAAGCCTACTTGGCTCTCCTTTACGAGGAACCATAACGTCCTCTGCCAGCCTGACAGAACATAGTCAGGGTCTCCGGTGTAGGAGGCGTTTCCAATTTCCTCAAACCCTCTAACATGAACGTAGACATCATCGGACAACTTCTCGCCATAGTAGATCGAGGGCTCCGCCTTGACGCCGAACGCTTGCGGTACTGAGGCATATTCTCCCGTATGGCTGTCGATTACGATTATTCTGGCGGCGTGAGTGTAGATCAGGGAATGGCTGATCCAGTCCTCGGTTGGATAGTTGATCGTTGTAGGGGCAGCCCAGTATTCGTGCCCGTTCAGGTAGATTATGTGTGACTCGCTGAGTTGCATCCAGTTGACGCCTATCTGATTCTTCATTTTCGTGTAGGATGCATCGTGGTCCCACTGTCGTACAAGCGAGACGATCATGCTAGTGTTCCCTGGAGGTAGGCTTGAGAGAGGCTCCGTCACCACGTTCTCTAGACCTGCCGCCCATCGGGTGGCTTCGATTGATTTCATCGTCATGGGTTTCCATTCGTAGTCGGTCCAGTTGTTGTTCCAGTTCAGCGAGTAGCCTACGACGAAGCCCAAGTTCACGACGAGCGTGGCGACCAGAAGCAATGCCATGAGGTAGACGATCCACCGTTTCCGACGAGCCATGCCTATTGTCCTACGGATGATCCCGAATTGGAAAGAAGCTGCGATAACGAGGAAACTGAAGAAGACAACAATCGCGATCAGGTAATTATTGGGTGTCACGATGTTCATGACCCAGTAGGGGGCACCGACGATCACTGTTAGAACAACTAGGGCTAGGATCAGGAACAGGTCCCTCATCCAAGCATTCGTCTTCATCCGGGCGAAGTCGCGGATGAGCATCAGAATGAGCCTGACGACTCCCACGAAGGCAAATGCGCCGACGATATCATAGATGAGACGATACTGAACTTCCATGGTAGGCATTAATGCAACAAGCTCGGTCCCGGAGACTGGAACCATCGGGAGCTGAAAGATCCTAACGACCTGCCCCCAGTTGCCTAACCCGCTCTGCAGCATCGTGATCACGACAGTCAGGTTGCCAAAACCCGGTATGCCGTTGGCGGTTGCGATTATCCAGAACGCGATAGCCCACTTGACAATTTGCCAGAACAACCAGACAACCTTGCCTGGGCCGAGCGAGACAACCTGCTCTTCCCCTCTGACACGCGCAAAGGCCCCACCCAGCGACCACAAAGCCTCGAAGAGATGGCTTCTCCTGGGAACTGGGTTAACGAAGAGAAACGCTAGAACAGCGGCAACGATGAACGTGTTGTTGTGGTAGAAGTTTATCGCGAACCAGTCGAGGCCTGCCTTGGAGGCGTACATGGACTCTAGAACGATCCAGTCCAGATAGACCGACAGGCCATAGACGATCACACCGACGAAGACTAACGCTACAATAATCCAACCAAAAATGCCGAAGAGACGAGGAGACGGCCCAGTTGGTTCCATATGCTCCATGATGATCTCAAGTGAGACTAGCTGAGTACGACTATATCAACTGAGACCTTAGACCGCTGAGAGACTTGTTCGCCGGTTTGTTGATAGTGCATGAATTGTAGTGACATTTCTGAGAACTCAGGGTCCTCGCTGGAAGACTGGATGAGAGAGGTTAAGTAGGGATCATTGAAACTTTGAGAGCGCCGTGCTCGCACATGAAAGAGTCAAGCGACAATCTCTCGCTTTCGCTCCTTGACCGAGCGAGAGACCGCATAGTCTCATCCCTACTTGAAGTGGCTATGCCGGTCGCAGACTCACCACAAGATCTGAGACTGCCCCTCGGATCCCCGAAATACAGACTGCTGGAGTGGCTTGCCGGCCAATGCGGGTTTGATCGATCCCAAGTACAGGACGTTCTTCGGGAGGGCGCGGGACGTCGAGCGCTGTGGAATCTCCTCAAGAGCATCTCTGACTACGGTATCGGAACACCTCAGACACTCCGAGCACCAGTGAGCGTTGTTTGGAGCCTCTCGTATGGATGTAATCTGCGATGCATGCATTGTTACCAGAGCGCGAGTCGCCCCTCACCGGATGAGCTGACGCTGGAAGAACAACTTGGCGTAGTGGATCAGATGGCGCAGGCGGGAGTGTCCATGATCGTCCTCTCCGGCGGAGAGCCATTGACCAACCCCCACCTCAGCAAGCTCATTGAACGAATCCGAACGTATGACATCGCGGTTTCAATCGACTCGAACGGAGTCCTCATGAACCGAGCCGTGGTCGAATCGCTCAAACGAGCGGGCGTCGCGTCTGTGGAACTCAGCCTGGACTCCATAGATCCTGGAGCACATGACCGATTCCGAGGCCTCGACGGCGCCTTCGAGAAGACTCTCAACGCGCTGGATCTTTGCTCAGAAGCAGGCATCTTCACAACTGTAGCCACGACCACCACAGCCATGAACTACGCTGACAGCAGCAAGCTCATTGCTCTCGCGAAAAGCCACGGAGCAAAAA
>Ga0315279_10004235_pt1 | contig 19366 bp, 14 predicted proteins | sample YL17G06_20_MG_FD_203694 | JGI IMG/M metagenome (GOLD analysis project Ga0315279, IMG submission 203694) | Sediment microbial communities from Yellowstone Lake, YNP, Wyoming, USA - YL17G06_20 | ecosystem: Environmental > Aquatic > Freshwater > Lake > Sediment | place: USA: Wyoming | collected... | reverse complement strand
GCAAGAGCAGTCCAAATTTTTACTGTTTCTAATTCAGCCACGCTTGGATAATTCCAGGTTGGGAAATCAACCGTATCCATTACACCAGCCGCGAGCGAAGCTACAATCACACTGTCGCTATATCTTACAACACTTGCCGGCCCGACAATTTTACAATAGACTTTGAAATTACTCTGAGCCGAAGTTCCAAAATTCTTTATATTTGCCGATGGTGTCATTGATAGATTAACGGCATGGGTTGTAAGCGGTGCAAATATTGAGATTACACCAACATCATTTGCTGATAGCGGTAAAACTGTAAATCTGATGTTCGGTCGATAATAAGACTGGGTTAATGAAGTCGGTAAGGTTGCGAGATTACTATATCTTAAGCGATAATCAGGCGAAGTCGTCGTGTAACGCCACATCGGATAACCAGTTGTTACATTTGGTCCTCCACCTTTAAGGACTAAAATCTGAAGATTATCAACATTATTATATTGGAAAGGAGCAGTTAACGTAACATTCATCCATCCTGAAGCAGCATTATTCGTAAAAGCACCTGCGAAAACGCAGGTATAACCAGTCGTATCCCAAGCACCGGTTGCAAGGGTTGCCGCAGATGTATGTTTCATAAAGATTACCACGCTTTCAATTGGTGTAACATCAGTTCCGGAATTTTTATAATAAGCCAAATCAGTAATATTGCCAGAAAAACTAATTTCTGATTGCAGATAAATTTGTTCACTGACCGAATAACGATAATAGCGATAAAGTACATAAGCGCCGCTTGCTGAAGTTCCGGTGCCGATAGAAATAGTATTGCTGATATCAGTAAGTTGCACTATCCGGTCATTCGCGGTATTTTCATCACCGACAAGTTTGACTCGCATCTTAACTGTATCGAGCTCCATTGTATTAGGTGTCCAGGAAGTAAAAGTAACGGTTGTTTCTCTGCCTGCGGCAAGCGAGATTGTCCGGGTATCAGTATGTCTTAGGATTCCGCTTGGATTAACAATCGAACAGATAACCGCAAAATCAGTCTGAGCATAATTTCCAACATTCTTAACCTTTGCTTTCGGAGTCATCTGTGTACCAACCACATGTTGGGTAGTCGGGCTTAAGATTTGCATCATCCCAATATCATTGTCAAAAACCTGTTTATAAAATCTAATCGCTCGACCTGCGGCTAGACGGTTACCCTGTAATGTATCATTATACAGATATCTTAAACCAATTGTGCCGGTTGAATCTTCAATACCGACCGTTGCGGATTGTCCTAAACCATAATTTCCTGCGTCGCATCGATTATACTGGAATATGATATCACCATTCTTCTTAAGAATTACTTGGAAATTAACCGAATCATAATTTGCATAATATGACCTTGCTCGCCATTGGATTATTTTATAAGTGTCAGTCGGAGAGGCGACCGTCTTATGCCAAGAACCCAATGTGAATAAATCATCCCAAAATGGACAGATAAGGTTATTGGGAACAGCAGAAGATGGGATTGTTGCATTAGCATCGTATGCCGCAGTTAAAGCATCTAAACTAATAAACCCATTAGATGAAAACGAGAAAGTAGTTCGTGGTTTATCATAGAAATTAAAGGTAAAACCAAGTGGCATACCCGCTCTATATTGGATATCACCGGTTCGACAAGTGTCGTCATAAGAAGTTGATATATCAATCCAAGAATAAGTTGGACCACCTGGTGCATCTGAATCTTTCCACCAATACATTCCAGCATCCGGACCACCAGTCATAGCCGATTGAGCAACAGTAACCGTAACAACCTTTCGGTCGTTTGCTGGATAATCATCAGTAAGGGTTGTTCTTACGACAACTGAACATAATCCAAAAACTGCTGGTGTCCAGGTGTTAAATGAAACGGTTACGGTATCACCGGCATTAAGCGAAATTGTCCTTGAGTCAACATATTCTTGTGTATGACCAGGTCCCCAGATTGTGCAGCGAACTCCAAAACTTGTTTGGTTGTTAATACCGGTATTTTCAATTAAAGCACGCACTGGTGTAGTTGTCGTAGTTCTCGGATTAATGATACCAGTTGGGGCAAGGATTGTTCGTACACCAACATCGTTATTAACCGGCGGAAAATAAACCCGCAAACAGTAAACTTTATCCAATGGTCGGGCTTGTCCTAAAATCAGCAGGAATGAATCACGCCACATTTCGCATCCGCCAGCGATTGCTGAATCGCCTACCGGGTTAATAATTTCAGTAATTTGGCAAGAATCATAAGATGCGAAACTAGGGTATGTATACTTTGAAATGGTCGACATTGGGTTTTGCGAAAATCCCCACATATAACCAAATCCATCATAAGCTAAGCCATAAAGCGCAAAAAGCGCAGGTGCAACTTGTCTTCCTGCACCACCCTGATTCCAAAGTTTATAAATTGGTACAGTAAAGTTTGAAGTCCAGACCGTATCCTCGACATTGTTATCAGCAAGAGCCCGCACAGGATTAGGTGTTGATACAACGTAATGTCCAACTACCGCTTTAGTTACAGGGTCAATCTTGTCAAGATAACCTTCATAACCAGCATAGACATAGCCACTATAAAAACACATATCACGATAACCCCAAGTTTCTGGTGTTCCTTGTAGAAAAGAGTCGACTAACGTTCTTGTTCTAAGGTTATAAATTAGCATCCAGTTTGGGTCAGCGCTGCTGGTTCTTCCACCCGAAGATACCCATAGCAATGTATCGCCTTCTGGGTATGTTCCAATACAGACTGGTGTTACACCGAGTGCTGCTATATGATCAATAGTTATTGTCCATTCAATGTTGTAGCGGATGTTCAAATCGGTCGGACCGCTAACTGGTGATTTAATCGGAGCGGGAGCTTTACAAATGTCAGTAGTCGCTGATATGTCTCGAGCATATACGAGACCTATCGATAGCGCTAATATACTTACTACTAATAATATTTTACGCATATTTTTCCTCCACATATTTTTTAGCAAGGTAAATAATTGTTGCAATACGCCAACGAAAAACCGGTTATGATATTGATTCGGTCTCCCTTGCCTAAAGACCGAAACCGCTATCGCCGGATTATACCATTTGTAAAAATAATAATACAATACCATTACAAAAAATAATACCTATATTGTTTTTTGTTGCTTTTTATTTTTTAGATTATAATTTTCCGAACGCTTGCCCATTTTGCCGTTTCGGATTCACCATTTATATTATAATGGAAAAATTTCCGATGTCAAGAGTCTCGTTTTGAGAGTAATGCTACTACTAATAGTCATAAGCTATAGATTAATTGAATAGTTATCAATGATAAATTGGATAACTTTTACAATTCTTAGAAATTTCAAAAGAATACGATGTGGGGTATACAAAATAAATAACATCTGAGTAATTTTGAAACTCGAATTTTTAATGTCTTAATTTATTGAATGAAATATGTCAAAGCTATTTATTTCGCAACCCTAAACCCCGACAGCTATATTATAACGCTTATCTGTTTCTTGGTATTGCTTACGGCAATAGGTGCGAGGGTAAAGGGTTGTCCTACCTTGCTTCGCACTTTAAACTGTTTTATGTGGGTGATTACCTAATTCGTTCGGGGGTCGATTATGTGATAGGCTTCGTGATAAGCTAAGGGATAGATTCCCTGATAGACTCCCTGATACAATCTGTATTACGTTTTCTTACTCGTTCCGTTAATTGTTTCCATATAGGAACCGACTTATGTAATCTGATTTGTAATCTAATTTATCTTCAATTAGGATTTCTTAACCACTTTGTAAGCGGACTTCTAATCGTCTCCCTAATCAGTGGGGGGAGCCGTACCCCATACTAAACAGAATTTTGAATTTAGAACATGGAATTCAGAATGTTAGAGAAAAAATGGCGTTGACAAAAATATTGCATACATGCAATATTAGCTATGTTTGTTTTGCTAAGGAAATGATTTCATATGGGTGATTTGATATGGGTGCGACCCATCAGATGGGTCGCACCCATGACTCTACAACTCAAAATTTACAATATTAAACGAATGATAGTATTGTCCCTGATTAGCGGTGAAGTGGATAATGGCACAATCAGGGTCGTTGATACCTAAACGAAAATACTTATCAAGCTCGTCGCGCCAGAACCGTTTTTTTGATTCGAGGTCTTGTAATATTTCGATAGTGCCCACTAACATTAAGCCCGTCCATTCAATAAAATCAACAAAATACATACACGCTTTTTGATTCATCTTAATATGCGGCACTTTCCTGGACGAGACATTGGTTATTGACCAAATCTCTTTCAACTCTTGATTTCCCAATTTCATCATGGCTCGGGTGTTGGGAAATCCTTTGTCGTCGATGGTCGAACACATTACAATTGTTGACTTATTAGCTAAATCCAATCCCATTTTTAAAGTTTCTTCTTTAGTCATAATACCCCCTTATCAAGATAAACGGCGCCTGAAAATTATTTCCAGACGCCGTATGATTTACATCTAATTTTTATTTGATTACCGCAAGTTTTCTGACTGCGGTTCTGTTATTAGTGCGGAGCTTGCAGAAGTAAATACCTTGAGCAACAGTGTTACCATTATCATCTTTGCTATCCCAACGCATAGTGTAACTGCCGGCATCCTGAATGTTATTTAACAAGGCTCTTACTAATCGTCCAGCCGCATCATAAATCTCAAGCGCAACACGGCCTCGGGAATTTATACTGTAATTGATAAAGGTCTGGCCTCGGAATGGATTAGGTCGGTTGGCAAAGAGAACTGGTTTTTTACTAATATCGACGATTAATTGTTCCTCACAACCGGTAATCGGCTCAGCAGTTGTATATTTGATTGCCCGGCCCGCAACAAGACCTGCAGCAGCCGGATGATAGGTGCCATCAAACAGATACTGGATGCCAATCGTTTCGGTTCCGTCTTCGATACCGACCGTTGAACTTGATGTGCGATTCGCGGTCATATATTGTACTAAAATTGTATTATCACCAGTCGGAGTGGCGAAAGTTGAATCGTAGAAAATAACTTCGAACTTATCACGCGTGGTAGTGGCTTGAAAATAAGATAGACTATCCCATTCGACCGTGAATGTTCCGTTCATTGAATTATAATACCACCAGACGCCGCCATTTCCGCTGTTGGAATGCTGGAGATCATCCCAGTTCGCAGCAATCATTGGGGCTGGACCATCTGGGTCAGGGATTTGGCTATTAGAATAATCTCTTGTCGTATCAGCTCCAAGTCGAATAAAGCCGTCAACGCTGACACTGATTGTATCGTATCGCTGTCCATAGAATCTTAAGACAAAACCAGCTGGAACTGGAACTTTTCTTACCTGGTCATTTTGGTCATAGGTTATTCTTGTGCCGGTATTCTTTATTTCGACCCAATTATACACTGGTCTCTGCGCATATAAAGTATCAACATTATCATATGCCCAATACACAACCGGTACTCTCGGGCCATCCGGAATCGGGTCAATGATTCTGAATTCACCGATCACGATACTAAATCCAACCATTTGCTGGTAATTGTCAGATGCGGTTATTTTCAATGAACACGGAATCGGAGTGCCTGGCGCAATCGAAGATGAAGCGGTAAGAGTAAATCGGTCAGATTGATTAGTGCCGGTCGTCTCGTGATATACGGTGCCGAATGAACCAATCGAATCGGATACGATAAGACGACTGTCATAGGAACGTATAGTCCCGATTACATTATAACCATTACCATAACCCTGGTTGCCTAAAGTCACAATTAAATCAGCAGTTTCACCTGGGTCAAGTCGGCCATTATTGTTACCGGGTGCCGGGTCAGATACTGATTTGTTTCGATAAACTAAAACCGGTGCGCCGACTCTTAAGAAAACATTAGAAGTCCAAGCTGAATCTAACGCATCCTTGCAGTTAAGTTGCATTGCGATATTCTGACCATTGGTGCAGGTCGGTGCGATTGTGAAATCAAAACCAACGAGACCCGTGAAAGCCGAATCATTTGCCGCAATCGTGCCAAATGATTTAACTGAATCTAAAATTGATAAGCAAGTTTGGGTCGTGCGTAATCGGCCAATGACATTAGTTGCTGTTAGGTTCCCCCAGTTTTTCACCCAGGTTCGCATATTAATCCCTTCGCCGGGATTAGGAATGCCATCACCGTTACCGCGAGCACTATCTACCATCGCAGCGTGAAGATATGCAACATACGCACCGTTAGATTGCACCATCGCACTGTCTTCATATGGATAGCAATTATGTGCAGTAACTGTAATATATATTCTACCAGGAGAGACTGGTGCAATTGGTATCATGGCAACACCGCTAATATCAGTGTAACCCTGCGCATAAACTTCAGTTCCTTTCTGGACTGAGACTAATGCGCGATTTACTGGTCCGCCTAAACTACGGGAAACTTGAATATTAAAAGTGCTTGGACCAAGCGGAACGACTTGTGGGAACTGGGCGGTCATTGTTTGCGGTATTTCGGTCCACATCGGCATTGCCGGGTCACCGAACAGATTAAGTTCATAGATACACCAGCGAAAGACCGCATTAGATACTTGTGAAGTATAGATTGACTTACTTCTCGCATGAGCAACACCAATTAAGAACGAGTCTCGATTAATTAAGAAATCAAAGAATCTAACATCCATCTTTTCGGATGGTCCTAAGTCAGGTGGTGCGCCCCAGCCATAACGGGAATTTTGGATGGTCGCAACCGAACCGCCATTCGGATTATTCATCATCGCTTCCGCAAGACAATCCGAGCTGTAATCAAATGCACCGGAATGACAGGCAATCGAATTCAATATGAATAGTTTATTACCGTTGGTTTGAGCGGTTGCTGCGCTGTTATTATAAATTGCTATGCTGGTATTGGTATAAAATCCGACTTCGTCGCCATGCGCAGCAACATGACAAAATTCAAATCCATTATTTAATGATTCACGCATCGGGGTCGTGCTCGTTGGATTAATTAGATGGCGATCAGTCCAACCGGCTGGTGTAATTAGGGCGATTGAATCGCCAACAATTTGACCATGATAGCCGGTAAAAAGCTGAACCGATGGTAAAAGTATCCTTTTCAGATAATCGGTCGGCGGATTTTTCTCAAAGGTAAAAATTTTATTAACAAAAGTATTCGCCTGGGTTGTGCTTGATATTGATGCCCGACCAACATAAACATCAGGATAAAAATCAATCGAATCACCCGGGTATTCGCCAAAAACATTATCATGGTCACCATCCCAGGACCCGGTCAGGTCAGAAAAATATAAATCACAAGGCATACTATTTTCAGTATAACCGCTGGCTGATATATAAACACCGCGTTTTGGGACATATTGGTTATCACCACCTATTACAACAAAGATAAGACCGCGAGTCTGGAAATAGCTGATAATTGCATTCCGAATTTTTTCCGGATTGTCACGACCAGGATAAGTTGAAGTTATAGTTGCCATGGTCAGGATTTCGCCTTTGTATCCTTGTTTGCTCCGCCAGTCAACCAAAGGCTGGAATGAAGGTGCAAATTCATCGGTGGTGATTAAAAGATAATTACATTGAGTTTCCACATAATGCACATCCGGTGCAAAGCTTGAAATATCTTCCGGATTCATAACGATCGTTCTAATTTCTTTTTCAAAGATTTCTTTTTGCAGGTCAGTTAACTGAATTGGTGTAACTTTTCCTTCTTCGTAGCTAATCTTTATAGTAATGTGTCTATAGAAAATTAATCGTTTTTCATTCGGTACATATTGAACCGGATACAAAGCAAATCCGCATAAGCGATAACCACTTTTCGTTCCAGTCCGACTGTAATCAACCAGTCTTCCTGGATAAGCGGCGCTTTGTGAATACACTTCTTGGTTAGCATTCATAATCGGTCCGGTGGTTAATGAGATTGGTTTATACTCAGGAGCCGGCATCACATCAAAGACACCGGGAATTTCTACGTTTTCCGAGTTTTCTACTGTAATAGAAACTACTTCCGCGGTTGCCGGAACTAAAACAGTATAGAGTGCCATTGGTAGGTAAGGGCTGCCAACTTCAGTCGTATGGTCAAGACCGGGCAGGTTTGGTATTACGTAATTATTATATCGGTCAAAGAGTAAATCCGATTCCGAGAAATTGAAGGTTTTAGTGATTGTGCCAGCAAATGAAATTGCGACAATCACCAATAGAGTACAAATATATTTTTTCATTGGTCCCCCCTAAAGGATATTTTTTCTTTCATACAAATATTCTCTTCGAAATATAAATTATACACCCATTAATCCGTTAGTCAAGTTAAATATCTTAGGCAGTTCCTAATATATTATAACTACTATGCAAATAAAACACTTGACAAAATTAAAAATATGTCTTAAATGTATTATACACTCTTTGTATTCGGAGGAATTATGAGAATGATAAAGGTAATGTTTGGTTTAGCCTTTTGTATATCCTTTAGCTATGCTAATCCTATTTTTGTATCGTTCATAAACGAAATTCAAACCGCACCTGAATCTCTACAGCGAATTGAAATTCATACAACACCTCTACCCGGAGCCGGTTATAATCTTGGTGGTTATTGGATTAAAACTCGTGCTGGTATCGCAACAATCAATCAAGGAATAATAATTCCATACACTGGATTTATAACAATTGATTCTACTAATACATCAGGTATCTTTCATCTAAATGCAATAGCAGACACAATTACGATTTACAGTAATTATAATTACCCAATTCAATCGGTGATTTTTCCTGCTCAACTAGTTGGCTGGAATAAAGCCCCAGCCCCACCTTATGGTGGTAGTATTTGTCTTTATCGTAGTCCTTATTATTCCTACTATTTTAACGATTGGGATAGGATAAACTGGTATATTGATTCAACGCCGACTTTTGATGAACCAAATGATAATTGGAGCTCAATTTCTGGAACAATCTTCAATGCGCAGGGACAACCGGTAAGCGGTCTTTTTGTCGACGCAAGGGGACCAAATGGTGTAATGTGTGGATTATCTGATAATACAGGGCACTACGATATCTTTGGGCTTGGCGCGGGAAAATATTGGCTCACCGTCTGGGTAGTTCAACAATATGTGCCAGTTGGTAATTACTCTGACTCGGTATATGTCGATTATAATCAGAATGTTCCTAGCATTAATATATCTCTGCCAATTAACGGGATCGAGCATAACAATTATTCTGCTTTCGTTGATAATTTGATTTCTGCGCCGAATCCAATTAGAAGAAATTCTAAAATTTCATTTGTTCTGCCTTATGAAAATGAAGTTATGATTAAGTTTTATGATACAAAAGGAAATTTATTAAAGACACTGCTAAATCAGAAGCTGAATGCTGGTCGACATCACATTGGACTAAATCTTAATCTTATTCCTGGTGTTTATTTCATGAATGTAGATATTGGCAAGCAAAGATTGACCAAGAAAATAATTTCGGTCAATTAATTCAATATTGCAGAATAAAACAAGAAAAATATTACTGACCGCGATATTTATTGTTCTTTCCTGCACACATCAACCATCCGACCCGATAAAGTTTGTAAGTGAAGAAATAAAAATGTCGGTAGATTCAGGCAAAGTTAGTATTTATGCTGAGTATTATTTTAAAAATATTTCAAATGAGTCGAAGAGTGCACTAATATTCTATCCTTTTCCGATTGATGAATATCATTATTATCCCGATTCTATTTTAGTGTTTGGACTCGATTATACGAAAAACGACAGTGGGGTAAATTTGGTGATGAGGTTTAAACCAAACAGGATGGAGACGCTACAAGTTTTCTATAATCAAAAACTCAAAGGTAATCAAGCACGATATATCATAACCACAACTAAAAATTGGAAGAATCCTTTAAAAGAAGCAAGATTTATTATTGACTTACCCGATAATTTTAATAACCCACAATTTTCTTATAAACCAGACAGCATAATTAGAAATAGCAATCGTGTCTTATATTATCTATGCAAGAGAAATTTTATGCCTAAAAAAGATTTGATTGTAGGCTGGAAATAATTTTACTTTATTTTGTGAATGTGTAAACTAACGTCTCTTTCTTTTTCCCTGCAATATTACATTGTGCAGTTGCGTTTATTTCACCATCTTTCTTAGCATCGATAATTTTGTAGATTGCGACTTGTTCGTTTTTATTAAGCTGATTTGAATAACTCTGCTTTGTCATCTCTTTTCCATTGACATCAACGATAATTGAACTGATATAATGATTGGTTGGTGTCTTTACCGAGCGAAAAACTTATATGGTTAGTATTGTGTCGGTTGAATCAAAACTCATTTTTACACTATCGACTGGATGTGCAAAAACCATACCACACAAAAATAAAAACAACACAATTCCTAATAATGTTTTCATATTATTTCCCTTTTAAAAGTATGATAAATATATCATATCCCCGGCATGGATTGTTCCTAAAATAAATACAAGCAATGCCAAAGTTTTGTGAACACTGACTTTTGCTTCGATTATTCTTAATTCAGTTAATATTACTAATAAAAACCAGACATAAGTAAAAATACCAAATGGAATTAATAAACGGGATAACATTATACTGCTTCTTTCTAGCTTATTTAACTCGGTCTAAATATTGTTGGGTTTCAACATCGATGCGGACAATATCGCCGCTCCTGATAAACTGAGGAACCTGAATCTCGATACCATTTTCCAATTCAGCGGGTTTATATGCTGCATCGTGGTCACTTTTAATTCCGGCACCGGCTGCGACGACCTTTAAATCAACCGTTTTCGGCAAAATAATATCAATCGGCTTTTCGTCAAGAAACTCGACTTTGAGTTTCATCCCGGGCATCATAAACTTAATAAAGTTTCCCAATCTTGCTTTACCGAATGGAAATTGTTCGTAAGTTTGAGGATGCATAAAATAATAATCGTTTTCGTCGTGATAAATATATTCCATCGGCACTAATTCTACTTCAACATTTTCGATTCGCTCTTCCGGATGCAAGCGCGGTTCTGAGAATGTATGGGTTTCGATATTTCTGAGTTTTAGGTGAACGACACTGCCCATCTTAGCCGTGCCAGCCTTAAATTCCGCAAAGACAACTTTGTACAAAATCCCCTGGAGTTTGATAGTCATCCCATCACGAAGCTCTGAAACTAAAACCATCGAATAATGATAATTATTTTTCTAATACATGTCAAGAAAATATCAGTCTATAATTATTGTGTAAACTTGTGGATGAGACTGTATAAAAATTTTACATGTAATTAGAGTATTTTTAGAACAATAATTTTATCTAATTTGCTGTTGTTAGTTAGATTAGGCAGAATCACTATAAGGGGTATTAATTATGCCCTTTAATGTACCCAGGACTGATTTAGACATAAAAACGCTAATTCAGCTGGTCATGTCAAACTCCGTTATGTCGAAAACTAGGATAAACTTGAGCATTAATCTTAAACAACTGAAGTTGTATTATACGCTGAGTAAGAAAATTTACCATAAGAAGAGTAAATTGGCAAGCCTTTTAATGGGGTTGACTTTAGTATTTTATTTGATATAATATAAGACAATTTTTGATGTTCTTTGGCAAATAAATCACTGAATAAAGTGTATTTAACGACAGATTGCGCCTTCGGTAAACGAATGATGTCTTCTGTGTTTATCTGTGGCACTAAGATTTTAAAATTTAATATAGTTAGATTAGATAGGAGCAATAATGCAGAAACCTAAAATTGTGACAAATTTACCAGGTCCTAAAGCACAAAAATTATTACGTAAGGACAAGAAATATATATCGCCATCTTATACCAGAAGCTACCCAGCCGTGGTTGAACGCGGTGAAGGTTGCTGGGTATGGGATGTCGATGGCAATAAATTTTTAGATTTTAATGCCGGTATCGCGGTCTGCTCGACCGGTCATTGTCATCCTCAAGTTGTTGATGCGATAAAAAAACAAGCCGAGACTTTAATCCACATGTCCGGTACCGATTATTACTATCCGTTGCAAACCGAATTAGCCGAAAAATTAGCCGAAATTACTCCGGGTGGAATGAATAAACGAGTGTTCTTATGTAACTCTGGTGCTGAGTCAGTCGAAGGTGCTTTCAAATTAGCCCGTTATATGACCAATCGTAAGTATGCGATAGCGTTCTTAGGGTCATTCCATGGTCGGACAATGGGAGCATTATCTTTGACTGGTAGCAAAGTAGCCCAGAAGCAGGGGTTCGGTCCACTTATTGCTGGTATTTATCATGTTCCTTATGCTTATTGTTATCGTTGTGCATATCATTTAGAATATCCTGGTTGTGATTTTGCTTGTATAAAGTATATTGAAGAACAATTATTCAGAAAAGTTCTACCGCCCGAAGAAGTATGTGGAATCTTTGTTGAGCCGATTCAGGGCGAAGGCGGCTATGTCGTTCCTCCTCCCGGTTACATGCAAAAATTAAATGAATTAGCAAAGAAATACGGTATTTTATTAATTGCGGATGAAGTTCAATCTGGAATGGGTCGAAGTGGCAAGATGTTCGGCATTGAACATTGGAACACAATGGCGGATGTTTATTGTGTTGCCAAAGGGATTGCTTCGGGCATGCCAATCGGTGCATTTATCTCAAATGCAAGCTTAATGAGTTGGCCATCCGGATCCCATGCATCCACATTTGGTGGTAATCCGGTTTGCTGTGCAGCCGCACTCGCGACAATAAAACTGTTAGAGAACGGTCTAATTGAAAATGCTGCTAAGGTCGGAGCGGTGATCATGAAACGGTTAGAAACCCTGCAAGCAAAATATGAATTTATCGGCGATGTTCGCGGCAAAGGTTTAATGATTGGTTTGGAACTTGTGGAAGATTCAATTACCAAAAAACCTCTGACCAAGAAACGTAACGGCATTGTCTACAAGTGCTTTGATAAAGGTCTCCTGATGCAAGGTTGCGGTGTAACTGCAATTAGATTCTCACCTGCGCTAATCGTTACCGAAGAAGAAGCGCATACCGCAATTGATATCTTTGAATCAGCAATGAGAGCCGTTATTCGAGGATGATGGCAGCGGCGAGTATATCGCAGCAGGAACATTGACGGTTGTAGTCTTGTAAATAAAAAAGTTCTGCCGATGTCATTTTTTAATGATGCATGAACCTTTTCAGGAAAAAATATTGAGCACGATTAAAAAATATTCGATGCTCGACAAAGGTGATGAAGTTTTGGTCGGGTTTTCCGGCGGTCCTGACTCGACCGCCTTGTTATACTTGCTTAAAAAAATAGGAGTAAAAATTTACGCTTTGCATCTTCATCACCGACTCAGAGACAAGTGCGCGGATGAGGACGAAAAGTTTGCTGTTCAGACTTGTAAAAAATGGAATGTGCCAGTTAAAACACTTAAAATTAACGTTAAGAAATTTGCGAAACAGCATAAGATGTCCCTTGAAGAGAGTGCCCGTATTTTGCGATATGAAGAGTTGGCAAAGGAAGCAAAAAGACTCGGCTGTAATAAGATTGCACTTGGGCACAATGCTAATGATAACACCGAAACGGTGGTTTTGAATTTGGCAAGAGGAGCTGGACTTGCTGGACTTGCCGGGATTCCGCCAAAAAGGGACAATATTATCCGACCACTATTTGAGACGACTCGAAAAGAAATTTTAGAATATCTCAAGAAACATAAAATTAGTTATTGTACCGACTTATCCAATATCGAGTTAGGGTATCGTCGTAATTACGTTAGGCATAAAATCGTTCCGTTACTATTAGAAATCAATCCGAACTTAAACCAGACAATCTTGCGCACGTCCGAAATCATCCGCACCACGAATAACGATATTATCAAAATGACAAAAGAAGCGAAAAAAAACGTTTTAGTCGAGTCTAACAAAAAACGCGTCATGCTTGACATTAAAAAGCTTTTAACATATAATTTGTTCATAAGAAGAGAAATCATTAAATCGATACTTCCCCGGTTGGAGTTTGAACAAATCAAAACGATTTTAGACTTAATTGACAAACCTTCGGGTAAAAAAGTGGAAATGGTAAAAGATTACTTTGCTTGGCGTGAATATGATAAACTAATATTATCCAATCAAAAAGAAGTAAAATACAGTTATAAAGTTTGGAATGTAAACATCGGTAAGGTAACCAGAATTCCTCAATTGGGATTAGAATTAATAGCGGACAGTAAAAAGTGCGGTAAAATTGATCCGAATGACGACTATGCAATCTTTGATAAATCAGCAATTTCTCTGCCATTATCAATTCGCTTGCGAAAACCAGGTGACCGATTTGTTCCATTTAAGGGTAAAGAAAAGAAACTTAAGGAAGTCTTAATTGATGACAAAATACCGGTCCGACTACGCAATCGGTTACCTTTGTTATGCGACACGAATAACATACTGTGGATTATTGGATCCCGACGTTCAAATTTTGGTCTAATAACGGATAAAACAAAAGAATTTATGGAAGTAAGAGTTACAAAATTCGAATATGATTAGATTAATTAGAGCACTCATTACACAGATCGTGATGATAGAAGATGATCCGTATAGTCTTTTAGAAACATCACTAATCTCATAAAAAAATGGCAAAGACAAAACAACCACTCCGAAATCCACTCTTAAGCAATGTCTTTATCTGGATATTGATTTTTCTTATTGCATGGGCCGCGTGGAATTTTTTAGTGTTACGACGGAGCGGGAAAGTTACTATTGAGTATTCTCAGTTTATTAAAGAGCTTAATAATAACAATATAACATCAGTGACAATTTCTGAAAAGGAAATTTATGGCACTTTAAAACAAGAAGTAACTATTCCAAATGATAAAGGAAAAAACAAATACAAAGATTTTAAGACTTATATACCTTTCGATGATCCAAATTTAGTTAGTAAATTACTGGAATATAATGTTACGATAGTTGCTAAACCTTCATCGCCTTGGACTTCAATTCTCGTTTCAGCAATTCCCTGGTTATTATTCCTTGGTATCTGGATATTTTTTATCCGTCGGATGTCGCAAGGTTCAGACCGGGCGTTCAGCTTTGGCAAAAGTCGCGCCCGATTATTGACCGCGGACCGACCCAAGATTACATTTGATGATGTTGCGGGTGTTGACGAAGCAAAAGAAGAACTAAAAGAAGTAATTGAATTTTTACAAGCACCGCAGAAATTTCAGAAACTCGGTGGCAAGATTCCGAAAGGCGTACTTTTGGTCGGACCGACCGGTACCGGCAAAACCCTCTTGGCAAGAGCAGTTGCGGGTGAAGCAGGAGTGCCGTTTCTTTCTATCTCCGGTTCAGATTTTGTCGAGATGTTTGTCGGTGTTGGCGCGGCAAGAGTAAGAGATTTGTTTGAACAGGGTAAACGCAATGCGCCATGTATTATATTTATCGATGAAATCGACGCAGTAGGCCGTCAACGAGGTGCTGGGTTGGGCGGTGGTCATGATGAACGTGAACAGACCTTAAATCAACTCTTAGTTGAGATGGACGGGTTCGTTACGCAAGAAGGAGTAATTATCATGGCCGCAACTAACCGTCCAGATATTCTTGACTCTGCACTCCTAAGACCAGGCCGATTTGACCGACAGATTGTAGTTGACCGACCAGATGTTGTCGGAAGAGAGGGCATCTTAAAAGTCCATACCAAAAAGATACCGGTTGGGAAAGATGTTGATTTAAAGATTTTAGCTCGTGGTACGCCAGGTTTTTCCGGCGCGGATTTAGCTAATATGGTTAACGAAGCGGCTTTACTAGCGGCACGACGAAATCGAACCGAAGTCACAATGAAAGATTTTGAAGATTCCAAAGATAAAGTTTTAATGGGGGTGGAACGAAGAAGTCTTTTGATTTCTGAAGAAGAGAAGAAATGGATTGCATATCACGAAGCCGGGCATACTTTGGTTTCCAAATTAATCCCTGGTACTGACCCGATTCATAAGGTGACAATTATCCCTCGTGGTCATGCGCTCGGTCTTACGCAACAGTTGCCGATTGATGACCGAAAGATTTATTCTAAGACTTATTGTGTTAATCAACTGACTGTGATGTTAGGCGGAAGAGCGGCGGAAGAATTAGAATTTAAAGAAATCTCGACCGGTGCTCGGGATGATATCAACCGCGCAACACTATTGGCACGCAAGATGGTTTGCGAATGGGGGATGAGTAAAAAGCTCGGACCAGTAACTTTAGGTAAACAAGACGAAGAAATCTTCTTAGGCCGTGAAATGGGATTACACCGCAATTTCTCCGAGGAAACTGCCCAAATGATTGACAGCGAGATAAAAAGTTTTGTTGATGAGGCACATAAACAGGCGGTAAAATTACTTACCGAAAACTTAAGTAAACTTCAGAAAATAGCTCAGAAACTATTAGAAAAAGAAATCCTCGACGGTAACGAAATCGACGAGATTATTAAAAGTAATTAGTCGTAAATAAGATGAGATTATCTGGTTCGATAGTTGCTTTAGTCACACCATTTGACAGAAAGAAACGATTAGATTTAGATGGTTTAAAAAAGAATATCAAGTTTCAACTCCAAAATAAAACAAGCGGTTTTGTTCCATGTGGAACAACTGGCGAATCTCCAACTTTAAATGAAGAAGAATGGGAACAAGTTGTTGAAACTACGATTAAAGCTGTAAAAGGTAGAAAACCAGTAATCCCTGGTACTGGGTCTAACTCAACTGACAAGACAATTCAGTATACACAAAAGGCAAAAGAGTTTGGGGCGGATGGTTGTTTAGTAGTTGCTCCCTATTACAATAAACCTACTCAAGAAGGTCTTTACCAACATTACAAAGAGGTTGCTAAAACCGTAAAGTTACCTATCGTCATTTATAATATTCCAGGTCGAACCGGTGTGAATATATTACCTAAAACATTTGAGCGGTTGCATAAAGAATTTCCTGATATTATTATTGGAGTCAAAGAAGCATCAGGTAGTTTAGACCAGGTTACTGAGATTATTAATCGATGCGGGAAAGATTTTACTGTATTATCGGGCGACGATTCTTTGACATTACCAATGCTATCAGTTGGCGGGAAAGGGGCAATATCAGTAATCGCTAATATTGTACCGAAAGAAATGGCAGAGATGATTGGCTATTTCTTTGCAGGTGAGAATAAAAAAGCAAGTGCATTAAACCAGAAATTGTTTACTCTTAGTAAAACAATGTTTGTCGAGACTAATCCAATTCCAATAAAGTATGCAATGTCAGTTTTGGGAATGCAATCAGGCCCAATGCGATTACCATTAACGCCACCATCACCTGAAAATCAGAAAATCATCCGCGATACTTTACAAAAAGTTATCAAAGACTAAATCCGAGTTGCAACCAATGATTAACATTATCCTTGTCGGTGCATGTGGTAAGATGTCAAGTGCGGTCGTTTCATCACTTGCTAAAGAAAAAGATATTAAAATTATCGGTGGAATCGAAGCAGCTGGAAATCCAATGCTCGGCTCGCCAATCGGCGATGGGTTTATTCAAGCCGATTTCACCTCAATCATTAAAGACACCGATGTCGTTGTTGAATTTGCTATTCCAGAAGTAACTTTAGATAATGTTAAAATTGCATCTAAAGCAAATAAACCATATATAATCGGCACAACTGGTTTAAAAGATTTAAACGAAATCAAAAAATATAGCAAGCAGATACCAGTTCTAATTTCCGCTAATTTCTCATTAGGAGTAAACATATTATACAATTTGACTGAGAGCGCAGCAAGGTCATTAAAAGATTTCGACATTGAAATCATCGAGACTCATCATAAGATGAAACGTGATGCGCCAAGCGGAACTGCCAAGAACTTAGCTGAGATTATTAGGTCAGCAGCCAAGAAAGATAAAATTATCTATGGTAGGAAAGGCATCATCGGTCCGAGAAATAAGAATGAAATTGGGGTTATGTCCATTAGGGGCGGCGATATTGTAGGTGAACATAATATAATGTTTATCGGCAATGGTGAGCGGATCGAATTAATCCATCGAGCAACTGGCCGTAATGCTTTTGCTTCAGGAGTTACAAAAGCAATTAGGTTTATCACAAAACAAAAACCAGGTCTTTATAGCATGCAAGATGTAATCACTGCTCCATAAAATTCAGTTACATAAAAATACGAACTAACGCTATAAATTTTGCAAAGGACTTATCAGGTCAATCTCTGGCATAATCTTATTGCATTGTGCATCGCATCGGGATTAGCGGTGCCTTTACCTGCAATATCAAATGCGGTACCGTGTAAAGGCGCAGTACGGACAAATGGTAAGCCCAGAGTCATATTTACTCCCGCACCTTGTGATAGTAATTTTACCGGTATCATTCCTTGATCATGGTACATTGCGACAAATCCATCAAATCCAGTATGCATATGTAAAGTATCACCAGGAATTGGTCCTTCGGCTTTAATACCAATATTATTCGCTTTATTTATTGCCTTGCAAATTTCTTTTTCTTTACCACAACTGAATTCAAAAGCATGAGGATTTAAGGCAAGAACGCCTATTTTGGGTTTTCTTTTTTTCTCATAATAAACAAAGTAATTATTAAGTAGTTCAATCTTTTCTAAAACATTCTCTTCGGAAATGAGTTTTGGGACATCTTTTAATGGCTTATGAATTGTTACGAGAATAACCTTTATGGTATTTGACCAGGCAAGCATACCGTATTTTTTTACTCCAAATTCTCGAGCAAAATATTCAGTCTGACCAGGGAATGGAAATCCAGCCATTGATAAGGCAGCTTTCGATACTGGCGCAGTAACGATACCATTAATTTTTCCTATTTTTAATAGATACGTAGCGAGATGTAATTGTAAAAACGAAGCGACACCACATTTCTTCTGAGGTCGGCCATATTTAAAGCTTAAGTAAGTATTGATATCGTAAATCATGTCAGTTAATTTGATGTTGGTTTTGAGTTGTTTGTTTAGAGTTTCTAAAAGCAGGCGTGAACCGATAAGTCGAATAATTTTGGCAGGATTCTTAATTCTACTTAAAGCCTTAAGAGTAATCTCTGGTCCGATGCCGGATGGATCGCCGATGGTGATACCAATCATATAACTAAAATCAAAATTTAAAAGTCAAAATGCAAAATGTCATATCAAAATTAAAAGAGAATTCTATTCGCATTTTACATTACATTTTGATATTTGATATTTGATTTAATAATGAGATATTGTTCCGGTTCTTCTTGTTCGTCGATCTATGATTTCGAAAACAATTAAGCCGAATACGACCCAAACAATACCCAATACAATAAGACGGAAAAAAGATGTTGCGACCGAGAATGGCATCGTCTCACCAATTAGAAAATGTCGAGTGGTCATAATGCCATAGGTTGTCGGTAATATGAGCGACGCCTTTTGCATAAATAAAGGCAGGACTGCTATTGGGTAAGCAATCGGTG
>Ga0315279_10004234_pt1 | contig 19367 bp, 19 predicted proteins | sample YL17G06_20_MG_FD_203694 | JGI IMG/M metagenome (GOLD analysis project Ga0315279, IMG submission 203694) | Sediment microbial communities from Yellowstone Lake, YNP, Wyoming, USA - YL17G06_20 | ecosystem: Environmental > Aquatic > Freshwater > Lake > Sediment | place: USA: Wyoming | collected... | reverse complement strand
GATACTCGTTCATTGGCGGCGGCAAGAACAATGTCACGGGAGGTAATTACGCGGCGGTCGCCGGCGGCATTTCCAATACCGCGGATTCGCATTACACCTTCATCGGGGGCGGAACGACGAATACCGCGGCCGGTTACCTGTCGGTGATCGTCGGCGGATATTATAACTATACCTACGGCAATTATGCCACCATCGGGAACGGTTTTGCGGATACGGCAAGGGGTCATTACAGCGCCATCTTAAGCGGCAGCCACAATATCGCCGGTGACCAGATGACCGACACGGCGTCGGTCGTGATCGGCGGATTAGACAACACCTCTACTGGAAGATACGGTTTGATCGGAAACGGCACTAATAACTCAAACTACGGCACCTATGGAATTGTGGGTAATGGTTACAGTAACACGACTGGATCGACAGCCCACGCTACGATCCTCAACGGTGCATATAATTACAGCGATGGTGAAAATTCTCTGATCACCGCCGGTTATTACGATACGGTAACAACTGCGGGTGATTATTCGCTGGTAGTCGGCCGTCATGTTTATCTCAACACCGGATATCGTATCGCTTTTTTTGAAAGCGCATACTCCGGTCGGTTAGGTATCAACCGGGATGACCGGGACGGCGGGATCCTTTATCCGATCCATGTCGGAACATCAGCATCCAACGGCAATGGCGCTTATCTTACTGTCGGTGGGATATGGACCAACGCTTCATCTAAATACAAGAAAGAAGACTTCCGTACTTTAGATGGTAAGGATCTGCTTAACAAGGTTGCTGGTATGGATATTACCAATTGGAAATTCAAAGATTCCGAAGAACGGCATATCAGTCCCGTGGCGCAGGATTTTTACAAGGCTTTTGGCTGTGGTGCCGGCAATATCGATGACGATTCAACGCATATTGCGGCCCTGGACATGGCCGGCGTATCCTTGCGCGCGGTTCAGGAATTGACCAAAATGGTCCGGGACCAGCAGGCTGAGATCGCGAAGCTCAAGGCGGAGATCGCAAAACTAAAAAACTAAAAAAGTATCGAAAAACAAGGAGAAAATCAGGGGAGTACGGATGAGTTGGGGAAAACCATAGGATCGATCAAGGGCAGCGACGATGAACTGTAACGATTTTGTAACATTTACCAATATAATTAGGTGTCGGAAAGATGCGCCTATATTGATAGACGAGAATTAAGTGCTTGACAAGGAGTGAAATATTTATAATATTATAATGGTTAACAATTAGGTTTCATAATTAAGGAGGAGAAAATGAAGAAATTAGTCCTTCTTGCGATATTTCCTGCTTTATTTTTCGCGCAGGCGAATTATAAAATTCAAAAAGACGTTATTTCCTCGGGTGGTACTAAAATGACCGCCGGCAACTTCGTCCTGCACGGCACGATCAGCCAGACGACGATCGGCAGCGTTACGGGCGGCAATTATAAAGGGATCATCGGTTTCTGGCAGCCGTTCGACTGGGTCAATCCCCGAGCGCCGTATATTGTCAAGGTGAATAAATCCGGAAACAACGTCATATTGACCTGGCACAAAGTGACCCTGGATGTCAACGGCTATCCCGAGATAATTCAATATTACAGTGTTTACAAGGACACGCTTCCGAATTACACGCCTGGTACAGGCACTTTCGTCGGTAATTCTACGGGTCCGGAAACAACTTATACGAACACAGGCAGTTTGGATGCGACCCATAGCTATTATTACCTGGTTAAAGCGGTCGATTACGGTCCAAACCGAAGCCGGAACTCCAACATGGGCTTCAAGTTCAACAAATTTTTCAACGAAAACCCAGGCGCTACGAGCGATCGAAATTTAATCAGCATACCTTGGCACAATAATTATACGACAGCATTAAATATCACAGATGATTTAAGTCCGGCCGGAGTGCCGCTCATCGAGCTTGCAAACTTACGAAATGATCAGCTATATGAAAGCTGGGTTTATGACGATCTATTCGGATGGTATGGTGATGAATTCAGCATCGTATCCGGTAAAGGGTATGAGATGGTGGCAAACCGGGACACAACGCTATACCTGCTAGGGTCGAATAATCCGAACGGATTGGTACCTTTAAACGAGAATGCTGGTGGGATGAGCGACCGCAACTGGGTTTCGGTGCCGTATAATGCGAACTACGCAACCGTCAGTGACCTTACGACGCAATATAGCCCGGTGGGTATTCCCCTGATTGAGCTTGCCAATCTGCGTAATGATCAGCTGTATGAGAGCTGGGTTTACGACGACTTGTTCGGGTGGTATGGTGATGATTTTGCGATTGAGAGAGGTCGCGGGTTCGAGTTTGTCGCGATGATCGACACCGTTTGGAATCCCATTGAATATACAAACGAAGGCGGCCCGATTTTCTTTGCCCGTAGGTCAAAACCAGATGATATCGTCATTGATAACGGTAAAAGTGTTAGTACAGATCGCGCGGCACAATGGGTTGCTTCCAATGATGTGTATACTGCAGCTGCTAACCTTAACCCGGTGGGTCGTAATGTAAAAATGTATCGCGACGTGGGCATATCGCATATTGTTTGTGCGCGACTCAATATCAAAGATTTCAAGGACATCACCTTTACCGCCTACCGTCCGAACCAGCCACAGGATGTATTAACGAATCACATCATCGGTTGCGGGGTGGCGCGCAAGGGTGACGTGGGTTTAGTGTGGTTCAATACTGGTAATTTCATGAGACCATGGCAAGACGGCGAAGAGGTACTCCTGCTGATCGAGGCGGTGAAAAACAGCAAAGGGTATTATGCCGTCGTGAAATTCAATTTGGACAAAGGGGTTGATATTCAAAATCTATCGCGTGTTAAAGGACTGGTGTTAATACCGATTCCCGATCCTAAACCGCAGAGTTCGTTAAGCGCCGTGCAGCGGTGGGAACCATTGGATAATCCCGATGTTGTCGGTTACAGCTTGTACAACAAGGATAACCGGGTAAACCCCGAATTGATCACCGGCAACGAATATACAGCGATGGGTTCCGTAGCCCTGCGTCCCGTCTTCACTGGGGGTTATGAAACTGTTTACGGATCAGCTGTCGAGCAGAAACCCGTCAGTCCCAACCTACCGATTGCTTATGCCATGAATATTTTTCCGAATCCGTTCAATAGGGCCACCACGATTGATTACGCAATGCCAGCGGCGAAGCATCTGACGATCGAGGTTTTCGATATAAGTGGCCGTCTCGTTAAAACGTTAATTTCCGGTTTCGTGAAGGCCGGTTATTACAAGATGTCCTGGTCTGGCGAAGACAATAAAGGACGTCAAGTTTCAAGCGGTGTCTATTTCATCAGGTTTATAACCAATGACCATGACTCAAGACAGAAAATAGTGTTTGTTCGCTAATAACTGAAGGAGGAATTACAATGAGACGATTCATAATTCTAGCAATATTGATTCCAAGTGCTCTTGTATTCGGTCAGTTGAAAACTCTTCGCCAAGTTGTTCGTCTATGGCCTGTTGGGTGTGATACAACTGGAAAACATTGGATAACATACAATCAATATAAACCGATAACACACTGGGTTAATGAAACTTCAGTAGGTTCAACGACGTTATATAATGCTTCACAAAATCTTATCATGTGGAGTTGTGGTGTGGGCAACTTCAATGGTGGATCAAGCCCGTGGTCAATCGGTGACACTCTTCTAAACATAGGTTCGGTTGATACTGTTTATATTCATGATCCGGCTGGATACGGCAACAAAATTAATCATAGTGGATTTTATTGGATTTATGGTGATACCATAATTCAAGCTACACCAGAATCATGGTCACCAGATGATTCACTCCGAGTTATGCCCAAGCCGATCGTTTTCAAACGCGGTACCGGCGGACTGTCGGACGACACGATCGTCATCCGGATCCCCAACCCGCGGGAAACGAGGCGTGCTGATCAGACTCAGTACGATGTTCTCGGATACCTGATCTATGCTGACACAACCGGCACGGGTACGCCCAATGCCTATAACAACGCTTCGAAGGCTAAGAGGGTTTTATTCCTCGTGGCTCAAGGTGTATTTGGCGACACGACAACCTACAAGATCCTCGAAAGCAACTTCTGTCCGCCATTAATCGAGTGGCCGGTGTATTTTTCCTATAAACTCGGCGCCAAACCGGATACGACCGTTTCCACCGCAGACACCTCGGGACACGTGACATATTACTTCTCCCAGAATTCCGATTCGATCCATGTCCTGCATAACGTGGTGAACGTTAACGAGGGAACGGGCGACGCCGCTCTTGAACCGCAGCTCATCGTTTCGCCCAATCCGTTCACGGGCATAACCAAGATCAGCATTACGCGGAAGGCGTCAAACATCGAGCTCAGCATCTACGACATCAGCGGAAAGCTCGTCAAATCATACGGGCGTTTATCGGATGAACAACTGCCATTTAACCAGGTTTTCTGGAATGGGCAGGACGACAAAGGAAAACCCCTACCGGCGGGCGTCTATTTCATCGAGGCGACCCTGGACCAGGTTAAAATAACCGAAAAGATCATCGTCGAAAGATAATAAGACCTATAATTGAGAAGCCCTCGCTTGAACCGCGGGGGCTTCTTTTTTTGGGGAGGGATATTAAAATGGGAGGGGTGCCGGTTGACATCTTAACGTAATTGGTTATAATTCCTCAATATTTAGATTTTAGATATTCGTGTTTGTATTTTGAATAAGGGCCTGTAGCTCAGTTGGTTAGAGCAGCTGACTCATAATCAGCCGGTCGCCCGTTCAAGTCGGGCCGGGCCCATTTTTTTCATGCAAATTAAAGTGATGAAAATAAATATACTATTATTACCCCCTTACCTTTATCCTCTCCCGCAAGGGGAGAGGAGTATTTTTGGATTTTTCTCCCGCAATAGAAGAGGAGTAGATTTCGAGGTGGGAGCCAACAGGAAGATGAAATTTATTATATGATCTGGACCATCCACCCGGCGAAAGAGAACAAAAAAAAGACGATCCTGAGTTTGATCTTCATCGGCGCGCTACTCGTCTATGTTTTTATCTTCTGGGGCTTGATTTGGGGAACTCTCGGCCTGATATTTATGTTCATCGCGCTCCAGCCGTATTATTTCCCGACGCGCTACGAGTTGACTGACGAATACGTGCAGGTCCGGACTGTTTTCGCCAATCAGAAACGCAAACTGATCGACTTCAAAAAAGTTTACGTGGGCAAGAACGGCGCTCTGCTCAGTCCCTTCAAGCGCAAGACATTTTTAAACAATTTCCGGGGCATATTCCTATTCCTGCCGCCGGACCGGGACGAGATCCTTAAATTCCTCAAAGACCGCATATCCGAACCGTCTATACCGGAGCCCGCGATCCCGGAGTCCGGAACCGATGAAAAATAATATTGAAGAACCTTCGATCGTCGCGCGTAAATACGCCGATGATTTTTCATTGCCGGTCGAGATCGCCCAGATCGTCGCCCGGCGTTTTCCCGCGTACGATCAGGCCTCGGCGTTTCTCCACGGGGGATTGGACCAGCTGCACGATCCGGATAAGATACCGGATATACTGGCCGCCGCCGAATGCTTGATCCGGGCCGTGCGCGCCGGCCGGAAGATCCTGATCTACGGCCATGACGATCCCGACGGTTTTACCTCCGCGGTCGTCGCCTACGAAACCCTGAATGATATCTCCCGGGACCGGAACGACCAGATTTTTATCTATCCGGTCGTCCGGGATGTCGACGGATATATCCTGAACCCAAAAGTGCTTCGGGATTACAAGGCCCAGGGCGTTGATCTCGTACTGACCGTTGATTTCGGCATCAGCAACAACCTGAATTTTGAGATTGCCCGGGCCGAAGGCATGGAGTTGATCATATGCGACCATCACGAATCCGGGATCACGGATTTTCCGATCCTCGCGGTCGATCCCAAACGGGTCGATTCCGAATATCCGTTTCGCGAACTGGCCGGCGTGGGCGTCGTCAGCAAGCTGAGTCAGGTCATTTATCGCGAGGCCTTTAACCTGTCGGCGGATGAATTTTACAACTTGAAAAAAGATTTTATCGTCCTCGCGATGATCGGAACCATCGCGGACCGGGTTCGCATGACGGGGGAGAACCGGATTTATACCCGACAGGGGATCCAGATCATAAACCGGGTGGGAATGCCGTGGCTTGAAGCTTTACGTAAGGGCGGGGAGATAAGTATCGCCTTTATCTATACCGACATCATTCCCATGCTTGTTTCCGCGGCGCACGGTGATCCCCGGCTCGGTATCCGTCTGCTGACCACTCATGACCAGCATGAGGTGCTGGAGATAATCCAAAAACTGCGATCGATAACGGACATGCGGCGGCACGATATCGACCGGCTGTTCAAAGAATCGGTGGACGCGGCCAAGGTTTATCCCAATCTCGTGATCTCCACCCTGCCCTTGACCAAGATCCATTACCTGGGAGCGCTTTCTTCCCGGCTCAAGGATTATTACCGTAAAAACGTGGTGATAATCGAAACCCGGGAACAGCAATGCCACGGCGAACTCCGTTCTGCCGGTCTTGACCTGTACAAGATGCTGAGTCACCTTCAGGATCTTTTCATCGATTACGGCGGCCATAAAATGGCGGCCGGTTTTTCCATGGAATTGAACAAGTACGACGAATTCGTGGAGCGCGCCAACCATTATGCTGGTAATTCCATAAGCGAAGACCATCCCGAAACGACCATACCCGAAACGGTCCTCGACAAATCCCAGGTCCACCTTTTGACACCCCTGATGCCGTTCGGAGAAGGCAACCCCGCGCCCATATTGACAGACGGCACCGATCTATATACAATAGATAACAAGTTCAATATAATCGACAAAGGGCTATGGCAAACTTAAACTATAATTCTAAGGAACTCAACCTGAAGATCGTTTATTACGGCACCGGCTTATGCGGCAAGACCACCAATTTGCGCTCCGTCTTCGCCGCCATGCCGACCGACCGCAAAGGCCAGATTATGAGCCTGGCCACTGAGCTCGATCAAACGCTGTTTTTTGATTTTCTGCCCATCGACCTGGGCAGCGTAAAGGGCTGGAAATTGAGATTCCACCTGTTCACCGTTCCGGGGCAGATTTACTACAACGTTTCCCGGAAGCTGGTGCTTAAGAACGTCGACGGACTTGTTTTCGTGGTTGATTCCCAGGAAGGCCGGCTCGATGAGAACACCGAAAGTTATAATAATCTGATGGACAATTTAAAGGACTATAAATACAGCCTGCAGGATATTCCCATGGTGATCCAGTACAATAAGCGGGACCTGCCGGATATCATGCCGATCAGCGACCTGCAGCTTTATCTGAACAAGGGCGGTTTTACATACTTCGAGTCGGTAGCTCCCCGCGGCATCGGCGTGTTCGACACGCTGAAATCGATCTGCCAGCTGACGGTCTTAAAACAGATCGATAAGATCCCCGATATCCGCAAAAAGGAACAGGAAGCGGCACCGGAACCTCCGCCGGCTGAAACCAACCCTTGATCCGTCATTTTTTTTACAATCTATAACCGATGCTTAAAACCAAGGATCTTTTCAAACCCGATACCCGGAACCAGCCTTTTAACTTAACCGAAGAAGACCTGCTCGACTATGTCTCCCGCATTGAGATCAGCAAAAAAGTGCCGAAAAAGATCGGAGAAATGCTTGAATTTACCCGCCGGATGATTTTGTACGGTTATTACAACTACGATTTTTACACCCAATCCGCCATTTATCTGTTTTTGATCGCGGAATCGGCGATCAAGGAACGGATATATGACGAGCTTCCGGAAAAGTGCCCCGTGACCAAGGACGATAAGACGGAGATCATATCCAAGGATTACCCGATAATATTCCAACGGCTGAGGGAAGATTGGCAAATCATCGGTTACGAAAAATTGAGTCGTTCCCTGGGATCGATTGTCCGGGTGCTCAAAGACCAACAGATCCTACCGAAAAGGATCGGCGATCCGGAGATCGAAATATTAAGGCAGCTGCGTAACAGCGCGATCGACATCACCCGCACCGAACCATACAGTCCGGCCGTTGTGATCCCGATCTATTGGGAGATCGTCGATTTTATAAATTGTTTATATGATAAGAATTATCATGAGAGCGAACCGAAGGCTTTGAAACAACTGCGGGAACACTATCTTATGCTTTCCCAGGCGGTTGAAAAAATAAAAAAAATCAAGAAAAACGACCGCTGATACCCTTAAGTTTTCAATAAATTATCCCATTAGAGACAGCATGACCGTCGAATTACCGTCTGATTATAAAGCATAGATAATAATCCCCAGGGTCTCTAACGGGACTTATATCGATTTCTTCGTCATCCCGTTATCGTTTTTTTCCGTTTCGATATAAACTTTAGGGTCCCGGTCAAATGTCATTTTACACGATTTATTGCAAAAATAGTAGGTTTTGCCTTCATAAACCGACTTAAAAACCGCGGTTTTCGGATCCACATCCATACCGCAAATCAGATCTTTGACCATATAAACCTCCTTCTCTTATTATTTAGACAATCCGGAGGTTAAAAAGTTACGTGATAAAGGGGATTCCCACGGGATAAACTTAAGTTCCCAGGTAGGCTTCGCGAACCTTCTGATTTTCGTGCAATTCCCGGCCCGACCCTTCTAGGATGATCCGTCCGGTTTCCAGAACATAAGCGTGTTGGGCGATCGACAAAGCCTTGTGGGCGTTTTGTTCGACGAGAAGGATGCTGGTTCCCTGCTGATTGATTTCCCGGATGATCGAGAAGATCTCGTTGACCAGGATCGGCGACAATCCCATGGATGGTTCGTCCAGCATCAGCAGTTCGGGTTTGGACATGAGCCCCCGTCCCATGGCCAGCATCTGCAGTTCGCCGCCGGAAAGGGTGCCGGCTGGCTGGTGGATCCGTTCTTTGAGCCGGGGGAACGATTTAAAGACCCGGTCCATATTCTGTTGGATGCGGTTTCGGTCGTCGTAACGAAAGGCACCCAGGCGTAGATTTTCAAATACCGTAAGATTGGCAAAAGGTTTCCGGCCTTCCGGAACATGCGCGATGCCGAGGTTGGCGATCTTGTGCGGAGGAAGATTCGCGATCGGCCGGCCGTCGTAAATTATCGAACCCTGGTTACCCCGGATCAAACCGGAAATGGTCTTTAAGGTTGTGCTCTTCCCGGCACCGTTAGCGCCGATCAGGGCTACGATCTCGCCGCAGCAGACCTTTAGGCTGATGTCTTGGAGGGCGGCGATCATTCCGTAGGACACGGAGAGATTGTTGATTTCGAGAAGAGTATTATTTCGTTTCAAGACAATCACCCCCACCTTAATCCTCCCCCGTCGAGGGGGAGGAGAAAATATATATTAGTCCTTGCCAAGATAAGCCTCGATCACTTGCGGATTTTTCTGGACTTGCGCCGGACTGCCTTCGGTCAGTTTTTCACCGAAGTCCATGACCGCGACGCGCTCGCAAATCGACATGACAACCTTCATATGGTGTTCGATCAGAAGGATGGTGAGATCGAACCGTTCGCGGATAAAATGGATCAGGTCCATGAGGTTAACAACCTCGGATGGGTTCATCCCCGCTGCGGGTTCGTCCAGAAGTAGGAGTTTCGGATCCGTGGCCAAAGCGCGTACGATCTCCAGCCGGCGCTGTTCGCCGTAGGGTAGACAGCGTGCAGTTTCGAGAGCGCGGTCTTGAAGCTTGAAAATGTCGAGGGTGGCCCGGGCTTTTTCCTCGATCGACTTCTCTTCCCGACGGAAAACGCCGCCGTGCATGATGGCGGAGAGCAATCCATAACTGGCATGCATATGACAGGCGACTTTAACGTTATCGAGCACCGTCAACTCGTTGAAAAGCCGAATATTTTGGAATGTGCGGGCGATCCCGCGGCCGGTTATCTGATAGGGCTTGAAGCCGCAGATGGATTTTGACTCGAAGATGATATCACCCGCGTCCGGTTGGTAAATCCCCGTGATCAGGTTAAAGATCGTCGTTTTTCCGGCACCGTTTGGCCCGATCAGGCCGATCAGCTCGCCGGACTTGAGATCGAGTGAAAAATCAGAGACCGCTTTCAACCCGCCGAAATATTTGGTCAGCCGTTCGATCCGGAGTACGGTGTCCATTATCATCCTTTGAGAAATTTGAATTCCTTGCCACCGAAAAGGCCGCGGGGCCTTAAGATCATGACCACGATCAGGAGCAGGGGGTAGATGACCAGCCGCCAGTCCAAGATTTGGGGCGGAAGCAGGACGCGCAGTCCTTCGAGCAGGAACGTCCAGCCGATGGCGGCGACGATGGTGCCGGATATGCTGCCCAGTCCGCCGAGGACGACGATGAGCAGGACGTCGATGGATTTTAGAAAATCGAAGTTTGAGGGGTGGAGGAAGGCGTAGAGGTGGGCGTAGAGGACGCCCGCGATGCCGGCGAAAACACAGCCCAGAACGAACCCCATGGTTTTATAGCGGGTCGTATCGATACCGACCGATTCGGCGGCGATCTCGTCCTCGCGGATCGAGATGCAAGCTCGTCCAACCGTAGAATAAACGAAATTGCGGACGATAATGACCGCGGCCACAGTCATGAAAAAAATCCACGGAAAATTAGTGAAGTGCGCGATGCCGCCCATACCCCGCGACCCGCCCAGTTTCGGGATCACGGCGTCGGCATTGTCGAAAACGACCTTGACGATGATCCCGAGTCCGAGCGTGGCAATCCCGAGGTAATCCGACTTCAAACGCAGGATGGGCATGCCGATCAGAAACGCGATCAAAGCGACGACGATCCCAGCTGCAAAAAAGGACAGGATAAAACCGAACAACCCGAGATGGGGAAACGATTTCGTGATCAGAGCCGAGGTGTAGGCTCCGATGCCGTAGAAGGCAGCATGACCCAGGGAAAACTGGCCGGTGTAACCGTAGATGATATTCAAGCCGAGGGCGGAAATGGTCATGATCCCGGCGAAGCCGATGATCTGTTGCCAGTAAGGGTTCAGAAAACCGGTGGAGATGAGGATCTGTAGAACAGCGTATGTCAAGAGAACGATGATTATCGGAACGATCCGGATTTTCATAATATGAATCCGAGGTTCGAATCCGCTGCGAAACTTGACGGATTAAAAAAATTCGAAATTCGAAATTCGAAATTCGAAATTTCCATTACACTTTCTCGCTTCCTTTTTTACCCAACAGGCCGGTCGGCTTGAAGAGCAGGACCAGGATCAGGATCGAAAAGGCGATCGCATCCCGCATCGTGGAGGAAATGAAGGCCGAGCTCATGGTCTCGACCACGCCCATGATCAGGGCACCGAGCATCGCGCCGGGAATACTGCCGATACCGCCGAGCACGGCGGCGACGAACGATTTGAGCCCGGGCATGATGCCCATGAACGGGTTGATTTGGGGGTAGGCGACGCCGTAAAGCACTCCCCCCGCGCCGGCCATGGCCGATCCGATGCCGAACGTCAGGGAAATGACCATATTGACGTTGATCCCCATCAGGCTTGCCGTTTCCTTGTCGTACGAAACGGCCCGCATGGCCATGCCGATCTTGGTTTTCTGGACGATATACTGCAGGATGACGAGCAGGATGATGGCCGTCGCGAAAACGATGATCTGGATCGTCGAAATGCTGAGTCCGCCAACTTGGTAAACGGTCACCTTGAAGGGAATGGGAAAGGCGAGGTAGTTCGGACCGAAGACGAAATTGAGGCTGGTGAAGTACTCCAGGAAGAGGGAAACGCCCATGGCCGTGATCAGGGCCGCGATCTTCGGCGCCGAGCGCAGGGGTTTATACGCGATCCGCTCGATCGCCATGCCCAGAACCGCGCAGCCGGCCATGGCGAAGGCCAGAGCCAGGGGAAAGGGGAGATGGAACGAACCGATAGCGAAAAATCCGAGATAGGCGCCGATCATGAAGACGTCGCCGTGGGCGAAATTGATGAGCCGGACAATGCCGTAGACCATCGTATAGCCGAGCGCGATCAGCGCGTAGACGAAACCAAGCTGCAACCCGTTGATCAACTGCTGGAGGAAGTAGGTCATGCCGACCTACGGCGGAAAGAACCCTTCGGGTTGGAAACAGTTCAACTTCGTTGAACGGAACTGACGCTGTCGCGTGGAAACAGCCCCGTTACGCGGGGCGGAATATTCTGATGCGAAGCATCCGTTTCCGCTACGAAGCAGCCGTTTCCGGCCGTAAGGCCAGTTTCCGATTCGTAAGAATAGGTATTCTTTATTGCGAAGCATCCTTTTCTATTCCGGCTTCACGCTGGTCACGAATTCCTGGCCGGTCTTGGAGTATTTCATGATCACGATATCTTTGATCGGGTTCCCGGACGCGTCATAAGTGATGCTGCCGGAAATAGTTTTCAAGCCCTTGAAATTCTGGAGCGCGTTGCGGACATCGGCCGGCTTGTCCGAATTCGCGGCCTTGATTGCTTCGAGCATGAGGGTCGTCGCGTCGTAAGCCAGGGTCGCCAGCGCATCGGGTTTGGAGCCGAACTTGGTTTCGTATTTCTTGACCCAGGTTTGGACTTCCGGCCTCGGATCGTCGGGTGAATAGTGGTTCGTGAAATAACCGCCGTTAATCGCGTCGCCGGCGATCTTAAGCATGTCCGGGGAATCCCAGCCATCGCCGCCCATTAACACGGCCTTGATCCCCAGCTGGCGCGCTTGTTTGGCGATCAGTCCGACTTTATTGTAATAGTCGGGGATGTAGAGAATATCGGGATCAGCGCGTTTGACCTTGGTCAAGAGGGCGGAAAAGTCGGCGTCGTCTTTGGTGTACGATTCGTAGGCAACCAGTTTGCCCCCCAGTTTTTGGAAATTATCGCGATAAAATTCAGCGAGCCCTTTGACATAGTCGTTACCCACGTCATAAAGGATCGCCGAAGTTTTTGCCTTAAGATTTTCGATCGCGAATTTAGCCGCCACCATGCCCTGGAAAGGGTCGATGAAACAGGCCCGGAAAATGAAATCCTTGCGGGTATTGTCGTCGTTCACCGTGACTTTCGGGTTGGTCGAAGTCGGTGTGATCATAACCGCGTCGGCGGCCTGGCAAATCTCAGACAACGGGATCGAGCATTTGGACGAGACCGAACCGATGATCAGTTTCACTCCATCCTGGTTCAGCAGTTTGCTGCCCGCGTTTCGGGCTTCGGTCGGATCGTTTCGATCGTCCGCGATGAAAGACTTGATCATTTTGCCGATGATACCGCCCTGCGCGTTGGCCTCGTCGATGGCGAGGGTGAATCCGTTGCGGGTCGACTCGCCGAACGTTTTCACGTCGCCGGTAAGGGGTGAGACCATGCCAATCTTAATCATGTTCTCTTTCGGCCCGCAGGTCAGAAAGAGTAACCCCAACGATAAGACGCCGAACCATTTTTTCATTTTTTCTCCTTTTTTACTTTATTTCGATATTTTTTGGGCCCTGATTCATAAAGGTTCCTGCCCCGGCAATCGATCGCGACGATCGCCGGTAGATCCTTAACGACGAGTGCATTTATCGCTTCGGGTCCGAGTTCCGGGAATGCGACGATTTTTATCGAACGCACGCTTTTCGCGATCAAAGCGGCCGCGCCGCCGGTAACGGCAAAATATACGGCTTTATATTTCCGCATGGCATTGATCACTTCAGTCGAACGTTTGCCCTTGCCCAACATGCCCTTCACGCCCAGTTTGAGAAGCGCCGGCGTATAGCGGTCGCAGCGACCTGCCGTCGTGGGCCCGATCGGACCGATGACATAACCGGGTTTGGTCGGAGCCGGCCCGGCATAGTATATGACCTGTCCGTTCAACTCGATCGGTAGCGGTTTATTGCGCGTGATCAAATCGTATAAACGTTTATGCACCGTGTCCCGCGCCGTATAGATCGTTCCGGAGATCAAAACCTTCTGACCGGTTTTTAAACTCCGAACGACTTTATCCGTCAATGGAGCAGTTATCTTAATGGCCGTGTTTTTCATTATCTCCGTTTTAAACTTCTTACTTCCCACTTCTCATTTCACACTTATTTGCTTATATTATCGCCGTCTTGTGCCGCGCGACGTGGCAGTTGAGGTTCACGGCCACCGGCAGGGTCGCGAGATGCCGCGGGAATGTTTCAATGAAGACATCCAACGCGGTCACGCGACCACCCAGTCCCATGGGCCCGATACCGGTACGGTTGATCGATCTTAACAGGTCGACCTCCAGACGGGCATAATAAGAGTCATGATGGCGCTTGCCGATGCGCCGCAGGAGGGCTTTTTTAGCGAGGTACGGCGCGTATTCGAAATTCCCGCCGATGCCGATCCCGACGATGACCGGCGGGCAGGGGTTAGCGCCGGCACTCAATACCTGATCGAGTACGAATTTTTTAACCCCTTCGATCCCGTCGCCGGGCGTGAGCATTTTAACGCTGCTCATGTTTTCGCTGCCGCCGCCTTTGGGCGCGACCGTGATCTTGAGGCGGGTGCCCGGGACGATCTCCGCGTGGATGATCGCGGGCGTGTTATCATCGGTGTTTCCGCCCTTCAAAGGATCGGAGATGATAGATTTCCTCAGGTAACCTTGAACGTAACCTTTCCGGACGCCCTGGTTGATCGCTCCGTAAAGATCACCCCGGACTCTCATTTCGGATCCAATTTCCAAAAATATAACCGCGTAACCACAGTCCTGGCAGATCGGCAGTTTTTTCGAACGGGCGATCTTGTGATTTTCTATGATCTGATCAAGTATTTCGCGACCGATCGGGGATGTTTCCTTACGCCGGGCTATTTGTAAAGCTTTAAACACGTCGCCGCCGATATTGTTATTAGCCGTCCGGCAGAGATCAGCGACGGTATCGATTACGGTTTTTATCGGTATTGTCCTCATCGCGCTTATTATTATTTCGTATGATCCAATAAGTAAAGGGTGGTTGAATCCGGCAACTGGTCCGCTTTGATCTCCAAATCACCGTTAATATGTTCGTACTTTTTATTCTTCAAGAAATCCTCGACCGGTGAAATGGGGGATGAGCATTTGTCGGTTTTGTAATGCATGGGGATCACGATTTTAGGTTTCAATGTAATAACAACCGTATCCGCCATTTCCGGACCGATCGTATAGGTCCCGCCGACGGGTATGAGCAGGATGTCAACCGGGCCGATTTTCCGGACGTCATCCGCGGTTAAAGCATGTCCCAGGTCGCCGAGATGCACGACATGAAGACCATCGGTTTCTATGTTAAATATAATATTTCCGCCTTTCGCTTGCCCTTTCTTATCGTCATGATAGGCGGCAATACCGTTTATGACAACGGTTTTTACTACGGTCTTCCCGGTATCCCGGACGTATACCGGGTTGCCTTTAACATCTCCGAAATTATGATCGTTATGCGTGTGGGATACGGTGACGATATCCGCTTTTTCTTCAATCGTTTCATAACGAAAACTCGCTCCATACCCTGCGGTGTTATATGGGTCCGTGATAATATTCGTCCCGTTTTGGGTAATGATCAGGAACGCGGCATGACCGAGATATCTAATGATCATTTTTCCTCCTTTTTTGTAAACGTTACCCTGGGTTTTTGTCTTAAATATAAAATGAACATTTAGCTATTAATTATAACTTAATAATATGAAAAATCAAGTAAAAGATAATATTGCTCAGTGGATGTAATTAGTAATCTTATTAATTATTAACCGGGGCTTCTTGACTAAAGTGTTTTTTTAGCTAATATTAGCCATGTCCCTTCTTGGCGATCTGATCGAAAAATTGCAATGGTTACCCGGCATTGGCCGCAAATCCGCCCAGCGCCTTGCTTTTTACCTTCAAAAAATGGAAAAACCAAAAGTCCAGGAGCTGACTGATGCAATATTGAAGTCCAGGTTTAACCTTAAAGAATGCTCGATATGCCGAAATTTAAGCGAAAATGAACCATGTGAAATATGTATTAATCCGTCACGCGAAAAAGATTGGATTTGCGTCGTTGAACAACCTTCGGACGTCATGGTTATCGAACGGACCGCCGAGTTTAAGGGATTGTACCATGTCCTGCACGGCGTGATATCGCCAATCGACGATATCGGACCAGAGGATCTCCGGATAGATCAATTAATAGAGCGGTTAAAGTCGAACCAAGTAAACGAAGTAATTATCGCAACCAACCCGACTACAGAAGGCGATGTTACGGCACTTTATATCGCTAAGTTGATAAAACCCTTGAAGATCAGGGTTACCCGTATCGCCCGGGGTTTACCAATGGGTAGTGACCTGGACCTTGCGGATAATACAACTATTGCCCGCGCTTTGGGGGGTCGTGGAGAAATTTAACAACTCTATGTCATCGGTTCAACTGATCCGCTGTTCCATAATAAACGTTACTTTATTTTTATTTTTTCGTCATTAATCATATTGAAAAATTTGCAATCAAACTGCGATAATACCCTATATTATTAATATTTTGGGTTTCTGGTGTTCTTGACTTTTTTGGAAAAAAGTGTATAATATGTAACAAGGAAGGAGTTTTATGAATTTTCTATTTGCCCAGGGGCAACAAACAGGTTCACCGCAAGGTGGGAATCCATTAGTAACGCTTTTGCCGTTACTGCTGATGATCGTAGTTTTTTATTTTCTCCTGATTTTACCTCAGCAGAGAAAGCAGAAACAGCATCAAAAATTGCTGGAATCGATAAAAAAAGGCGACCGGGTAATCACGACTTCGGGTATTTACGGTACGGTCAATAATGTCAAGGATCGTATTGTAAACCTGGTCATTGCCGACGGTGTGAAAGTCGATTTCGACAAGGCGTATATCCAAAGTAAAATAAACCCGACTACGGAATCGGATTACAAAGAAGAGGCATCACCAAATAAATAAACAATAAATAAACCGGTTAAAATTATATAAACGAGTAAATCAAGGTAATTATGGACAAAAAAGTTTACAATTTGGATATTATTAAATATCCCAACGAGATATTGCGTCAGAAAACCGTCCTCGTGGACAAGATCACCGAGGAAATTTTTGAATTGGTTGAAGTCATGAAGGAAACCATGATGAAAAACGACGGCGTGGGATTGGCCGCGAATCAGGTCGGTAAAAATTACAAGTTATTTGTGCTCAACACGACTCCCTACGAGGATCAACCGACGCCGATTGCGGTCATCAATCCTGAGATAATAAGTCAGGAAGGCTCGGAAATCGACGAGGAGGGGTGTCTGAGTTTCCCAGAACTCCGCATCGAAATCGAGCGCCCTAAGAAGATCCGATTGCAGATGCAAACGATATACAACGAGAAAGTTATCCTGGAAATACAGGATTTTCTAGCCCGGGCCGCATGCCATGAGATCGACCACTTGAACGGCGTCGTGTTCATCGAGCATGTTTTGGAGAAGGATAAAGACAAGGTTCAAAAATATCTGGAAGAGCATTCTGCGCGCCGGGACTGATGAAAATAATATTCCTTGGCGCCACGGATTTCTCGCTTCCGATCCTTCCCCGGATCAGGGAAAAATTCGATCTGGCGGGTCTGGTCATCGTCAAACCCAAGCCCCAGGGCCGCGGTCTGAAAACCGGATTACCCGGACTGGCAGTTTGGGCCAAGGAAAAAGGGATCAGGATCTTCGTGCCGGATAAGCCCAGCGAACCGTCATTCATCGCCGAATTGGAGGCGCTCAAACCGGATATTTTTGTGCTTGCCGCGTACGGCCATATCTTAAGCGGCGAATTCCTCCGGATCCCACGTCTCGGCGGTATCAATATCCATCCATCTTTGCTTCCCAAATACCGGGGCGCGGCCCCGATCCAAAGAGCGATCATGGCCGACGAAAAGTTCACCGGTTTAACGGTTTTCTTTATGGACGAAAAAATCGATCATGGCGATGTCGTTTATAAAAAGGAAATACCGATCGAGGAATCAGATAATTACGGGACTCTTTCCGAAAAGCTGTCCGCGTTAGCCGCATCGGAAATATGTGCTATCCTGTCGGCGATCGGCCGGGGTGATTATCCGCGAATTCCGCAGGATGATGGCGATAAAAGTACGGCGCCTAAGATACAGAAAGACGAGATGGTGATCGATTGGCGCCGGCCGGCCCGGCAAATATTCAATTTGATCCGCGCCCTGGCGCCGAATCCCGGTGCCCGGACTAATTTTCGAAACAAGGAACTGATCATTACCAAAACCGACTTGACCGGGTCTCCGCTTCCGGACGGAAACCAACCGGCGGCCGGCGTTTTAATCGTTTATAATAAAAAATTATACGTGGGGACCGGAGATGTCCCCTTGATTTTGGTGGAATTGAAACCGGAAAATAAGAAGAAAATATCGGGTTTGGATTTTATCAATGGTTTTCGCATTAAAGAAGGAGAAAAGATCGAATGAACGCTAGAGAAGCTTCCTTAAACGCGTTATGCGAAGTCGACGAGGGGATTAACCTAAAGGATGCCCTGGGTAAAATCCTGGAGAAGGACGAACTCAACGAAGAAGACCGCGCCTTGGCCAACGAACTTGCCTTCGGAACACTGCGCCATCGGGAGGAGATCGACCAGATAGTAAAAGAAACATATACGGGTGATTTTCTATCTCTGGATTTGATCGCCAAGAATATCTTAAGGGTCGCGGTCTACCAGTATTTATTCCTGGACCGGATACCGGTTTACGCGATCGTAAACGAAGCGGTCAATTTAGGACGGACGATCAAGGAAAAATCCTTGATCAACGCGGTTTTAAGGGGTATCATCCGCAACCGGAAAGTCCAATCGATGAGAGAACCTAAGGTATATGTTCTGCAAAAGATCATTGAGGCTTATCCCGAAGAAGCGGATAGAATCATCGATTCCTTTAAAATTCGGCCTACGCCTTTTATTCGAATAAACACGCTTAAAACTACGGTTGAAGAAGTCGAGGAAAAGCTGCGAGATATCGGGCTGGAGTTCACTTCCGCCAACTGGTTTAACGAATTTAAGGCGGTCAACCGGCTGGGCAGCCTTATCAACGACCCGGTCATGAAGAACGGTTTTATCTCGATCCATGACGAGGCCCAGGGATTGGTTTGCCATCTTGTCGACCCGAAACCCGGAGAAACGGTTGTTGATTTGTGCTCGGCGCCCGGCAGTAAAAGTACTTATATGGCGGAATTGATGAAAAATAAAGGAATGATCATATCCGCGGAAGTAAGTTCGGAGCGGTTAAACCTGGTCGTGGAAAACATGAATCGCCTGGGTATATCGATCATCAGACCCTTGCTCGCCGACGGCCGTTTTTATAAGGTAGAAAAAGTAGATAAGGTCCTCGTTGACTCCCCATGCAGCAATTCGGGCGTGATCGCCAAACGGCCGGAAGTTAAAGACCGGGTAAACGCCAAAGTCATCAAGCGTTTAGCCCAGCTTCAATTCGACCTGCTCGATAACG
>Ga0315279_10004233_pt1 | contig 19367 bp, 16 predicted proteins | sample YL17G06_20_MG_FD_203694 | JGI IMG/M metagenome (GOLD analysis project Ga0315279, IMG submission 203694) | Sediment microbial communities from Yellowstone Lake, YNP, Wyoming, USA - YL17G06_20 | ecosystem: Environmental > Aquatic > Freshwater > Lake > Sediment | place: USA: Wyoming | collected... | reverse complement strand
GCCACCCGGCCAACGCTCAACACGAGGGGGGACAGGAATGCACACGAACAAGGCAGTCCTGTATCGCACGGATGGCCGCATCGCACGCATCACGCTGAACAGGCCCGAGGTCCTGAACGCCGAGGACATGACCTTCCTGGCCGACATGACCGAGGCCATCCACGCGCTTCGCGACGACCGGGAGGCTCGCGTGGCCGTCATCACCGGCGCGGGTCGCGCCTTCTGCTCCGGCGTGGACTTGAAGGCGCTTTCCAGCGGCCGTCTCGATCCTTCATTCTTCACCGGGATCGAACCTCTGTGGGACATCCTGGAGAATTGCGACAAGGCCGTGATCTGCGGCATTCACGGCTACTGCCTCGGAGGGGGCCTGCAGATCGCCCTGGCCTGCGACCTGCGGATCGCTTCGGACGATGCGGTCCTGGGGCTCCCCGCCGTCAAGGAGTGCCTGATCCCGGGCCTCGGGACGTATCGCCTGCCGCGACTGATCGGGATGGGTCGCGCCCGCGAACTGCTCCTGCTCGGCGACACGATTGACGCCCGCCGCGCCCTGGAGATCGGGCTGGTGAATGCCGTCGTCCCGCGCACCGAGTTGGAGGCGAGGTGTCTCGCCCTGGCGGAGCGCCTGCTCGCTTTGCCCCACACCAGCCTGAGCCACATCAAGCGGCTCTCGAATTTGGCGTACCAGACCGACTTCAGCCGCTTCATGAACGCCTACGTCCCGGCCATGCAGGCCTGCCTGGCCTCGCCGGAGCATCAGGCTGCCATGGCCGCCTTCCGCGCCGACCGGCCCGCCAAAGGCAAATAGAAGCTGATTCGATAGGCAGAGGTCGCATATCAGGGGAGGCGGTCGGGCCTGACAAGCTTGGAGTGCACCAGCCTACTGGTTCCGCTCGAAGAGGATGCGGAGGCCGGTGAGGGTGAGGAGCGGGTCCACGTGGTCCACGGCCGTGGACTCGGTGAGGATGAGCTGGGCCAGGCCGCCCGTCGCGATCACGGTCGCCCGGCCACCCAGTTCGGCTCGCATGCGGGCCACGACGCCCTCCACCAGGCTCAGGTAGCCGTAGAAGAGCCCCGCCTGCATGCTGCCCACCGTGTTGCGACCGATGATCGCCTTGGGCTGCGCGACGTCCACGCGGGGCAGCTTGGCCGCGTGCTGGAAGAGCGCCTCCGCGGAGATCCCGATACCCGGGCAGATCGCGCCGCCGAGGTATTCGCCGCGGGCCGAGATGGCATCGAAGGTCGTGGCGGTGCCGAAGTCCACGACGATGCAGGGTCCCCCGTAGGCCTCGAAGGCCGCCACGGCGTTCACGATCCGGTCGGCCCCCACCTCCCGCGGGGATTCGTACAGGATGGGCATCCCCGTCTTGATCCCCGGCCCCACGACCATCGGCTCGACCTTGAAGTAGTGCCGGACCATCTCCTCCAGCGGACCCTCAAGCGGCGGGACGACGGACGAGATGATCACGGCCGAAATCCGCTGGAAGTCCACGCCTGCGAAATCGAACAGGCCCTTGATGAGCATGGCGTACTCGTCGCGCGTGCCCTCGCGCCGCGTGGACAGGCGCCAATGCCGGAGAAGCGTCTGGCCCTCGAAGACGCCGACGACCGTGTTCGTGTTGCCTACATCCAGCGCCAGTAACATGTCTCCCCCAAAGCGATCACGTCCCATCCAGAAATGCTAACCGCCAAGGCGCCAAGAACGGTTCATGCGTGTGCCCGAATCGAGACCTCACTGGCGATGACCCGGCGAAGCTCTCCACCTTCCTCCCGCACGAGGAGGGCCCCGTCGAAGTCCAGATCCACCGCTAGGCCCTGCCACCGCTCCTCGCCGGCGAGCACGTCCACCGGCCGCCCCAGGGTCGCGCTCCGTTCCCGGCCGGCCGCCAGGATTGACTCGCTCTGCCCCTCGCGGAAGACCTGGTACCACCGGTCCAGGCCGTCATAGACCGCCGCTGCCAGTTCGCCGCGCGGGAGCCTCCGGCCGGTCGCGAGGAGGAGTGAGGTCGCCGCCGGGAACAGCTCTTCCGGGAGATCCCCCGGGCCGTGGTTCACGTTGATCCCGATGCCGATCACGACGTGGCACACCTTCTCGTCCGCGCTCGCCGTCTCGGCCAGGATGCCCCCCACCTTGCGGCCCTCGACCCACACGTCGTTGGGCCACTTGAGGCGGGCCGCCACGCCGGCAATCGCTTCGATCGCCTCGACCACGCCGAGGCCGGCAACCAATGTGAGCAGGGGCAGTCTGGTCGGTGGCTGCCGGGGTCGCAGCAGGACCGAGGTGTACAGCCCGACGCCGGGCGGCGAGATCCATGTGCGCCCACGGCGTCCTCGCCCGGCCGACTGCCGATCCGCGAGGACGGCCAGGCCCTCCTCGGCTCCTTGCCTGCCCGCCTCCATGGCGACATCGTTGGTGGATCTCACCTCGGCCAGTACGCTCAGGCTGCGGCCGATGACCCGGGCCCGAAGTCGCGATTGGATTATCTCAGGGGCCAGATCGGCAGGAATCGCCCCCATCGCCGTCTCTCAGCTCTCAGCTCTCGGCTCTCGGCTCTCGGCTCCCAGCCGCCCCAGGCTTTCCCGGAGCTTCGCCCGGGCATCCTGCAGTTCCGCCTGGGTGGCCCGCTGCTGGCTCACGACGGCCGCCGGCGCCTTGCCCAGGAAGTCGTGGTTGGTCAGCTTCCGGTTCACCCGGTCCAGCGCCTGCTCCACCTTCGCCAGCTCGCGGCTCAACCGTTCCCGCTCCTCGGCAAGATCGATCAGGTCCTCCAGGGGCACGTGCGCCTCCATGCCCTGAACCACGACCGTGGCCGCGACAGCAGGCCTGGCCACGTCCTGTCCCCACGTGAGTTGGGACAGCCTCGCCAGGCTGGCCAGGTATCCTTGACAGGCCTCCAGGACTTGGTCCTGGGCGGGGGAAAAAGTCCGCAGGACAAGCGGCACTCGTTTCGCGGGCGGGATGTTGTAATTCGAGCGGATGTTCCGCACTTCGCGAGTGATCTCCATGAGGGTGGCCATGGTCTCCACCGCCTCGGGGCACTGGAGGGCGCCATCCGCCCGGGGCCAGGGCGCCCGCATGATGCTTTCTCCGTCGTGCGGCAGGCGCTGCCAGATCTCCTCCGTGATGAAGGGCATGATCGGGTGCAGGAGCCGGAGGGACTGCTCCAGGACGTGGACCAGCAGGACCCGTCCGGTCCGCCTGCTCTCGACATCCTCCGGCCCGGCCAGCCGGTTCTTCACGATCTCGAGATACCAGTCGCAGTACTCATGCCACAGGAACTGGTACAGAATGGAGGCGGCGTCATTGAACCGGTAGGCCTCGAGCGCGTCGGTCACCCCCCTGATCGCCTCGGTCAGGCGGCTGAGGATCCAGCGGTCTGGCAGCGTCAGCAAAAGATCCGCCGGGCGAGTTCTCCGGACTTCGTCCTCGTCGAGATGGGCGGCCACGAAGCGGAAGGCGTTCCAGATCTTGTTGCAGAAGAACCGGTAGCCCTCGATCCGCTTCACCGATAGCTTCACGTCGCTCCCCTGGCTGGCCAGGGCGGTCAGCGTGAACCGGAGCGCGTCCGCCCCGAAGGCCGGGAAGCCATCGGGGAACTGGCGCCGGATCCCTTCCAGGGCGGCCGGCGGCGCCCCGCCGCTCTTCGCGCCCGACAAGAGCTCGTCCGGGGTGGCCCCGTGGATCACGTGCAGCGGGTCGATGACGTTGCCGCGGGTCTTGGACATCTTCTCGCCCTGCTCGTCCCGGATCAGGCCGTGGATGTACACGTCGCGGAACGGGACGTCCCCCATGAAGCGCAGGCCCATCATGATCATCCGGGCGACCCAGAAGAACAGGATGTCGAAGCCCGTCACCAGGCACGAGGTGGGATAGTAGGCGCAGAGCGCCGGCGTCCGCTTGGGCCAGCCCAGGGTCGAGAAGGGCCACAGGGCCGAGCTGAACCACGTATCCAGGACGTCGGTCTCCTGCCGCAAGGCCCCGCCGCATCGGGGACAGGCTGCGGGCGTTGTCCGCGACACGATGACTTCCCCGCACGGATCGCAATACCAGGCGGGGATTCGATGCCCCCACCAGATCTGCCGGGAGACGCACCAGTCCCGGATGTTTCGCATCCACTCGTAATACGTCCGCTCCCACTGGGCGGGGATGATCCGGATCCGCCCCTCCTCTACCGCCCGGATGGCCGGCTCGGCCAGCGGCTGCATGCGGACGAACCACTGGCGCGAGAGGCACGGCTCCACCACCGTTTGGCACCGATAACAGTGCCCCACGGCGTGGCGATGGTCCTCGATCTTCACGAGGAGGCCGTCTCGTCGGAGATCCTGCACTATCTGCTCCCGGCAGGCGAACCGGTCCAGGCCCTGGTAGCGCCCGGCGTTCGCGTTCATGCGTCCGTCATCCGCCATGACCTTGACCTGGGGGAGGTGGTGGCGGAGGCCGCATTCGAAGTCCTTGGGGTCGTGGGCGGGCGTCACCTTCACCGTTCCGGTGCCGAAGGCCTGATCCACGTAGCTGTCGGCGATGATGGGGATCTCCCGGTTCATGAGAGGGAGGGTGACGGCCTTGCCCACCAGATCCATGTAACGCTCGTCATCGGGATGTACCGCTACAGCGGTGTCCCCCAACATGGTCTCGGGCCGGGTCGTGGCCACCACCACCCCGCCCGTGCCCGAGGCCAGGGGATACCGGATGTGCCAGAGCTTGCCCTCCCGCTCCTGGTACTCCACCTCCAGGTCCGAGAGGGCCGTCTGGCAGCGGGGGCACCAGTTGATGATGTAGTCGCCGCGGTACGTGAGCCCCGCCTCGTAGAGCTGGCAGAAGACCTCCTTCACCGCCTCGGACAGGCCCGGGTCCATGGTGAACCGCTCCCGTCGCCAGTCACACGAGGCGCCCAGGGTCTTGAGCTGCCGGATGATCGTCCCGCCGGACGTCTCCTTCCAGCGCCAGACCCGCTGGACGAAGGCCTCCCGCCCGATCTGGTCTCGGCTGAGCCCCTCCTGGTGGAGCTGCCGCTCCACGACGTTCTGGGTCGCGATCCCCGCGTGATCGGTCCCCGGCATCCAGAGGGCGTTCTCCCCCTGCATCCGGTGCCAGCGGATCAGGATGTCCTGGAGGGTGTTGTTCAGGGCATGCCCCATGTGGAGGGAGCCCGTCACGTTCGGCGGGGGGATCACGATACTGTACGGCGGAGCGGTCGAGGTCTCATCCGCGTAAAACAGGCCCCGCGCCTCCCAGAACCGATACCGGCGCTCCTCCACGCCGCGGGGATCGTAGCCCTGCTTCGTGGGGGGGCTCACCTCGGACGACGCCGAAGGCCCAGGGCTCTCTGTCTCGTGAATGTCGGTCATCCCGTACTCCGAAGTGAAACGGGGACGCCGACCCCCACGAGGGCGGCATCCCCGTCCTATAGTGCAATGGTTCCGCACTCAGGTGGACTGTTTCCCTTCCGCCTGCGACCGGATCCGCTCGATCTCCTTGGTGATCAGGATCTCGGCCAGATCAGGGACCACCTCCCACACGATCCGCTCAATGCGTTCGAGCAACTTGTCGCTGAGGTCCCGCGCGAGCTCGTGCGCCACCCGCTCCGTGACAGCCTGCCGCATCGCGGCCATCTCGGGCACGAGCGCCTCTGCAGCGCCAGGCGGCGGCATCGCCGCCGCGGCTGGAGGCATTGCTTCCACCGTGGGCATCGCGGGCGCCATCGGAGACTCGGCAAACTCTGGTGGCGCGACCGCCGCAGCCGCAACTTCTGCCGCCGCGGCCTCCGCCTCCATTACAGGAACGGAAGGTGGCACCGGCGCCTCGCCCCCTGTCATGGCGGCTTCGAGGTCGATCTGCTCGGCCTCCGTCAAAGGAACGTCGACCAACAGCCCGAAGTCCAGGGGAACCGTTGCAGCCGGGACCAAATCCTGCGACGGTGCCGCTTCCTCTGGGGCCCCCGGAATCAGTTCGAGTTCCAGTTCAGGAAGTCCCTGCATGTCATCTCCGGATATGGCGCCCTCCTGCGGGGGCCCCAGCTCCTCGACGGACAGGCTGGATGGCTCCTCCGCTTCCACGTCGAGCAGCGGCGGGGGGAGCGCATCCTGCATGTCCGTCAACTCAAAGACCGGGCCGCCGGACAATTTCTCCGGCGAAATCTCCGGAAGCGGCCCGGTGAACTCTCGAGCGCCCACCTCGCCGGGCGCACCCGGAGCCATCTTCCCCGGGCCGAGGAGATCCTCAATGGAGAGTGCCGGAGGCTCCCCGGTCCCGACCTCGACCAAAGGCAGCGAGGGTGCCCCCATCTCGCTCGTCAGGTCAAAGACCGGGCCGCCGGGCAGTTCCTCCAGCGGCGCGAGTGCCCCCTCGATCCCAGGGGGAGCAGCCGTCGGTTCCGCCGACATCAGTTCTTCCAGGGAGAGGCTCTCGGGAAGTCCCGCCGGCGCCAGCGCGGGAGTCGGGGCCGCCTCCGCCTTCGGGGGGGGCTCCGGCATGAGCGGCGGTATCTCCGGTGACAGCTCCTCCGGGACGGGCGCCGGGCCGGATGCTGCCTTCTCCAGCTCCAGGTGCAGGTCCCCCGCGCGGCTCGGTGCCTCCGGCAGGGGCAGTGTGGGCAGGTCCTCGAGACTCAATTCACCGAATTCGCCCGGCGGAGGGCCAGGGCTCGGCGGCGGTTCCACCACACGCCGCACGCGCTCCTCTGTGATCTCCTCCGAAGGCGGAGAGAGATCGAGCGTCCGTCCCGTGCTCGGGGGCACGGTCGGTGGCGGGGGCGCCGCAGGCGCCGGTGACCATGGAGGCACTGGTGCCGCCCTGGGCGGCGTCGGCGCGACACCTCGCATCACGCCTGGCGCCTTACCCGGGGGCAGACCCGGCGCAAGGATCGGGCGCGGTGGAATGCCGGGCGCAGGCGCCGCCGTGTCCATCGTCCTGGCGAAGAGCAACTGCTTCACCTTGCTGACCAACACCTGGGACTCGAAGGGTTTGATGACGAAATCGTTGGCGCCGGCCTGGATTCCCTTGTCTTTGTCGAACGCCTCGAACGTTCCCGCGAGGAGGATGATGGGCACCGCGCGCAGGCTGGGTTCCGCCCGCAGCGCCGCGCAGACCTCGTAGCCATTCTTGTCCGGCATCACCAAGTCCAGGAGCACGAGGTCCGGCCGCTCCTCCTTGGCCTTGCGGATGGCGTCCTCGCCGCTCCGCGCCTGGACGAGGACGAAATCCTCCTTGCTGAAGGTCAGCTCCACGACCTTCTGGATCGTCACGCTGTCATCCGCCACCAGAATCCGAGCGGCCATGCGATCCTCCTCGGCCAAGGCGCCCCGCGCCTCCAAGCCGCCGCTCCACGCGCCCCGTCCCGCGCGGACCCAACCCCCGCTCGCAAGAACGGGATGGCGCGCGCCGCAGGCTATGCGAGCAGCGTGATGGGCTCCGCCGACGTCAGAAGCTTCGCGCCATCCAGCCACACGACCGGTCGCCCACCGGCGTTCGCCACGCCCCGGATGAACTCCGCCCGGATGCCGAAGACCCGGGGGGGCGGCGCCAACAGCTTCTCCGCCGGCAGCGACAATACACGCACCACTTGGTCCACCATCAACCCCACCACAGGATCCTGGCCAACCCCCGCGAGGAGCAGGATGGCCGGATTCTCGGGATCCGGCCCCTCCACCCCCAGGCGCTTGCGCAGGCTCACCAGGGGGAGGTAGCGCCCTTTGTGCTGGATGATCCCTTCGACATACGGCGGACGCCGGGGCGTCCGGGTGGGCGCCTGGTAGTCAAGAATGTGCTGGACCCGGCTGAGGTCCACGGCGAACTGCTTGCCAGCCACCAGGAACATGAGGACCGACGCCTCGTCGAGCGTCACGCCCGGGCTGACGGTATCCGTCCGTGCCATGCCGTGTGTCCCGACCGGGTGAGCCGCGCTCACGAGCCGGCCGCATAGAACTGAACCACCTCGTCAAGGCCCCCCAGCCCGTCCTCGTTGACGAGGAGGATGATGTGGTCTTGCCGCGTGAACAACCCCCGGAAGCAGGACGGGGGAAGCAGGGTGGCCAGGGCCGGGAGCGGCCCGACGCGCGCCGGGTCCACCTCGGCCACCTCCAGGACCTCGTCCACCAGGAGCCCGAAGGGGCGTGCCTGCCCCTGCGTCAAGAGCACGCGCGCCGTTAGTGGAATTCCCGCCGGGGATGCCTCGAACAGTGCGCTCATGCGGATCACGGGAATCTTGCGGCCGCGATGCTCGAGCGTGACGCACACCTGGTGGGGAGGGGAGGACACGAGCCTCACTCCGTCGGGCAGCAACACCTCTCGCAGCCCCCGGAGCCTCAGGCCGTAGATTTCTCCGCCGACGCGGAACAGGAGGAATTTCTCCTGCACCGTGGGGGCCTCTGCTCGGGGGCGGGCCTTCCGTTTCGCCGGCGCGAGACGCTCCACGCATTCCCCTTTCGCTGTCGTCGGGCCTCCGCGCTGCGGATGCACGGCCACAATACTGAGCGCCTCCGGGAATGTCAAGCCTTTTCCCCCTCGCGGCGGCTCCGGGCAGCCCCGTAACTGCGCGCCGGCAATGGCTGCGCGGCTCTGGGCTGCCGCCCACCCTTCCCGCTTGACACCTCTCCCCCGCTCACGCTCTATTGATGATCCCCACACCGCATTCCTCGTTCCTCCTTCCAGGCGCCGTAGCAAGGAGACCATCCCGTGGACAGCATTGGCATTGGCTTCATCGGATCAGGGTTCACCGCCGACCTGCACGCCCATGCCCTGAGCAAGGTTCGGGGGGCAAGTGCGAAATCGTTGCCGCCTGTCGGTAGCCAGAGGGAGGTCCCAAGAATCGCGCCTCCCGGACTTTCCCGTTGACATGCGGACGCGACCCGGTTATCAAGGGAGAGCTGAGGAGCACGAGTCCCGCTTGCGAGCTGGCGAGTGTCACACCATCCGCACTCGTTCAGCTTTCAACATCAATAACAATCTGAGGAGGTTTCGCCATGAGAAAAATCGCAGCGGTCCTGCTGGGGGCGCTGGTCGGCTTCGCCGCGTTCGCCTTCCTCCTGGGCACGGCCGAGGCCCAGGAGAAGAAGATCACCGCGAAGATTGCCGACATCCTCTCGCCGGATCACCCGCACTCCACGACCATGCAATTCTTCGCCGACAAGGTGAAGGAACGGACCAAGGGCCGGGTGGAGTTCCAGGTGTTCAACAGCGCCCAGCTTGGCCAGACTAAGGACCTGTTCATGGGCGTGCAGACCGGCAGCATCGAGATGGCGAAGATGCCGGCCTCGTTCGCCGGCGAGTGGATCCCCGAGGAGAAAGTCTTCGACCTGCCCTATCTGTTCAACAGCCGGGACGAACTGTGGCGCGTCATCCACAGCAGCGTCGGCAAGAAGTTCGAGAACGAGATCTTTCCGAAGCAGGGCCTCGTGGGAGTGTTCTGGGTGGACGACGGCGGCCGGAGCGTCTACGCCAACAAGCCGGTGCGCAAACCCGAAGACCTCAAGGGGATGAAGATCCGCGTCCAGCCCAGCGACATCCAGATCCAGGCCATCAACGAGATGGGCGGGATCGGCACCCCGCTGGCCTTCGGCGAGGTGTACCTGGCCCTGCAGCAGAAAGTCCTGGACGGCGCCGAGAACTCGCCGGTCCTCTACTGGACCTCGAAGCACTGGGAGGTTAACAAGGTTTACTCTCTGACCGAGCAGTTCTGGTCGGTGAGCACGTTCATCGCCAACAAGAAGTGGTGGGACAGCCTGCCCAAGGACATCCAGGGCGACATCATGGCGGCCGGCCAGGACGCCGAGAAGTACTTCCTGGACGCCTACGTTTCATTGGAGAACAAGGCCATCGGCCTGCTGAAGGAAAAGGGCGTGACGGTGGTGACGGATGTGGACAAGGCCACCTTCGAGAAGCGGATCCAGCCGGTGTACGACAACTTCGTGAAGAAGTACGCCTTCGGCAAGGAGCTGCTGGACCAAGCACGCGCGGCCAAAAAGTAGGGCAAGCCGCCAGGGGGGAAGCGGTGGAGATCCACGAACCGCTTCCCCCTTTTTTTCGCTCTGCGGGATGAGGAAAGACGATGTTGAAGAAGGCATTTGACAATCTCATCGAAGGGGTCTGCGCGATCCTGATGGTTGCGCTGGCCGTGGTGGTCTTCATCCAGGTGTTCAATCGATTCGTGCTCAAGACCCCCCTGGCCTGGTCGGAAGATCTGGCCATGCTCCTGTACCAATGGGTGGTGTTTGTCGGGGCGGCGCTGGGGGTGAAAAGGATGCGCCACTTCGGGATCGAGCTGGTGGTGAAGCAGTTCCCGGAACACTGGCGCCACCGGATCGAGCTCGTGACCCCCCTGGTCATGCTGGTCGTGGCGGTGGTGATGATCGTCCAGGGGTGGACGATTCTGGGCTTTAACCGGAATCGGACCTTATCCACGATGGACCTCTCCTACACGTGGGCGTTCCTTCCGATTCCGCTGAGCGGCGTTCTCATCATTGTCTATCTGATCCAGGTCGAGGTACAACGCTGGAGACAGGCGAAGGGGGAGGACCATCAGCCATGAGCGCGATCGTGGTCCTCCTCGGGGGGTTCATTTTCCTCCTGGCTATCAATGTGCCGGTGGCGTTCTCCATGGTGCTGGCCTGCATCGCCGCGTTCTTCTGGCAGGGCAGCATTCCCATGTCGACCGTCACGATGAAGCTCTACTCCGGCATCGACACCTTCCCCTTCCTGGCCATCCCGCTCTTCATCCTGGCCGGCGGCCTGATGGAGCAGGGTGGGATCTCCCAGCGACTCGTCCGCCTGGCCTCGAACCTGGTCGGGCACATCCGGGGCGGGTTGGGGTTCGTGGTCGTGGTGGCCGAAATCTTTTTTTCCGGAATCTCGGGCTCCTCGATCGCGGACGCATCCGCCATCGGCGCCCTCCTCTTGCCGTCCATGGTGCGGGCCGGATACCCGGCGGCCCGGGCGGCTTCCATCGTCGCCGCTGCCACCGGTATGGGGATGATGATCCCACCCTGCCTCAACATGGTGGTTCTGGGCGCCATGTCGAACATCTCCATCGCCGGCCTCTTCATGGGGGGATTCCTTCCCGGCTTTCTTATGGCCCTGAGCCTGATGGTGCTCATCTACATTCAGTCTGTCCGGGGAATTCTCCCGGGGGCCACGGTGGCGAGGCCGAGCTTTCGGGAGGTGCTCATCTCCATCCGCGACAGCGTGATTCCCCTGATGATGCCGGTCATCATCTTCGGCGGGATCTTCGCGGGGATCTTCACGGCCACCGAGGCGGCATCGGTGGCCACGGTGTACGCCTTCATCGTGTCGTTCTACTGGTACAAGGAGATCAACAGGCACGACTTGTACAAGATCCTTGTGGACACCGCCGTCATGACGGGGGTCGTCTCGCTCCTGGTCGGGGCCGCTACTGGCTTTTCTTGGATCCTGGCCACTCATCAGGTGCCGCGCGTGATCGGCGATTTCATCACTAGGATCGGCGGTGGCAAGGCTATTTTCCTGCTCATGACGATCGCCGTCTTCCTTGTGTTCGGAATGATCTTGGACGGCCTGCCGGCCATCCTGATCTTCTTCCCCATCCTGTATCCCATCGCCCAGTCGGTCGGCCTACATCCGCTCCACTTCGGCGTATTGGTCATCGCTGTGATAGGGGTCGCCATTGTGGCGCCGCCCATCGGGCTGTGCCTGGTGATCATCTGCAGCATCGCCAAGATCAAGCTCTCGGATACGATCAAGCCGTTGATCCCGTACACGCTCATCCTGGTTGTCGATCTGATCATCATGGCCTTCTGGCCGTGGCTGGTGCTATTCCTCCCCACGGTTTTCAAACTGTGACCCGCGGAGATACGGGAGCGTCACGGACCGGGTAGGATCCTGCGGTGATCGTCTGGATCTAGGGAGCGTCCAGGGAGAGGGCGAACCATGGCCAAGCTGAAAGTCGGTTTCATCCCGATCGAAGGCGGGCACTACTACAGGGAAGTGTTGGAGGAGGTCCTCCGAGGCGAGGATCTCGGCTTCGACTCGATCTGGATGGAAGAGCACCACTCCGTGGTGAACCACTACTGGCCGTCGCCGCTCACGATCCTGGCTGGTTTCGCCACGCGAACCGCCAGGGTTACCCTGGGCACCGACATCCTGGTGGCCCCCTTCTACCACCCGGTCCGGCTGGCCGAGGACGTTGCGCTGCTGGATATCATGTCCAACGGCCGCTTCGTCCTGGGCGCGGCCATCGGCTACAAGCCGGATGAGTTCGCCCTGTACGGGACCGACCTGGAGAGGCGCGGCGCCCGCTTTGTGGAGCAGCTGACCATCATGAAGGCCCTCTGGACTGAGGACCGCGTCTCCTTCAAGGGGAAGTACTACACGGTGGAGGGCAAGCTGGAGCCCAAGCCCATCACGAAGCCCCATCCGCCGCTCTGGATCGGGGGGTGGGGCGAACTCACGCTCAAGCGTGCCGCCCCCCTGGGCGACAACTGGATTCCGGGTCCCACGGCGGATCTCGCCCGCCTGTTGAATGGCAGGCAGCAGTTCCTGCACAACCGCGCGGCCGCGGGACGCACGGCACCCATCACCGAGTGGCCGCTCACTCGGGACGTCATCATCGCCGACACCGACAAGCAGGCGCGGGAGCTGGCCGAGCAGCACATCATGGTCTCGTACCGGAAGGAATACGCGGGCGGGTGGAAGCACCCGTTCATCGACGCCTCCATCGCCACCGACCTCGATGCCCTGATGAAGGATCGGTTCCTGATCGGCGGCCCCGATCAGGTCATCCGGGCGCTGCGGCCGTTCGTGGAACAATACGGCATGACCCACCTGATCTGCCGGCTGTTCTTTCCGGGGATGCCCCACCGGCACATCCTGCGGGAGCTGGAGCTCCTGTCCCGGGAGGTCATGCCGGCCTTCCGCTGAGACATCGGCGTCGCGGGCACGCGCCCCCCGCAGGGTTTGCCGTTGACATTCTCGCGGGCCCTGAGTAGGGTGAGGAGAGACATGCGCCCAGGACGCCACCAAGGGGGAAGCCCATGCAGACCGTGTACTTCAACAAGCACTTCGTCCCGCTGTCCGACGCCAGGGTGAGCATCCGCACGAATGCCCTGCACTATGGGAGCGGGGTGTTCGAGGGGATCCGCGCCTACTGGAACGCATCCGAGCAGCAGCTCTTCGTCTTCAAGCTCCCCGAACATTACGAGCGTATGGTCGGAAACTGCAAGGTCCTCAAGCTCAAGCTGGACCACGACGTGAAAGAGCTGTGCGCCATCACCGTGGATCTCCTCCGCAGGAACCAGCCCAAAGAGGACACCTACATCCGGCCCATCGCCTACATCAGCTCCGAGGGCCTGGGCCCGAAGCTGCTCGGGTACGAGACCGGCTTCGCCATCTACACCATCCCCCTCGGCGATTACATCGACACCTCGGTGGGGATCAAGGTGGGATTCTCCTCCTGGCGGCGGATCAGCGACAACACCATCCCGGCCCGCTGCAAGGTGACCGGTGGGTACGTAAACTCGGCGCTGGCCAGGACGGAGGCGATGGAGCAGGGCTATGACGAGGCCATCTTCCTCACGCAGGCCGGCTTCATCTCCGAGGGATCGGCGGAGAACATCTTCCTGGTCCGGAACAGCAGCCTGATCACCCCGGACCGGTCCCAGGACATCCTGGAGGGGATCACCCGGGACGTCCTGCTGACGCTCTGCCGCGAGGAGCTGGGCCTCACCGTCGTCGAGCGCCAGGTGGGCCGGACGGAGGTTTACGTCGCCGACGAGGTCTTCCTGTGTGGGACCGGCGCCCAAGTCTCCCCCGTGATCGAGGTGGACCGCCGCGCCGTGGGCAGCGGAAAGATGGGGCCCGTCACGGCCCGGATCCAGCAGGTGTACTTCGACATCGTCAAGGGCAACCACCCCAAGTACCGCCACTGGTGCACACCGGTGTACTGAGGCAAGGCTCAGGGGCGGAGGGTCGGGAAACACCTCAAACGCGTTGACGGGAAACACAACGCGGCCCGGAAGATGCTTCCGGGCCGCGTTGTCATTTCAAGGTTCCCCGGACGAAGGTGGCCGGGCCCTGCGGGTCACCAGATCCTTGACTCCACGTTCCCTCGTCCCTTGACCAGGATGTCCACGATGGCCTGATTGAAGTAGTCCATCTGGGCGGCCACGCCCGGGTCCACGTTCTTGTCGTAATACCTCCGCCCCTCCGCCAGCTCCGACTCCAGCACCTGGAACAGGGTATCGTTCCTGATTCCGTCGACGATCTTCTCCTGGTTGTACAGGACGATGTCGCCCACGATCAACCGGGCGAGGCGCCTGGCGCGCTCGTGCGGGTCCCTTCGATCCACGGCCATGGGTCGTACCCTTCCTGCCGGCGCCAGCTAGGCCTCGAACAGGCGGAGCTGCGCGAGATCTTCCATCGGGAACGCCACGGGATACTGCATGCTGAAGCAGGCGTGGCAGAAGCCGTCATTCTTGCCGACGGCGGCCAGCAGACCCTGCATGCTGATATACCCCAGGCTGTCGGCCCGGATGTAGCGGCGGATCTCCTCCACCGAATGGCTGGAGGCGATCAGCTCCTTCCGGGTGGGCGTGTCAATCCCGTAGTAGCACGGGGAGATCGTGGGGGGCGAGCTGATGCGCATGTGGACCTCGCGTGCCCCGGCCGACCGGACCATGCTCACGATCTTCCGGCTGGTGGTCCCGCGCACGATGGAGTCGTCAACCACGACCACCCGCTTGCCCTCCAGGATCTCGCGCACCGGGTTCAGCTTGATCTTTACCCCGAAGTGGCGGATGCTCTGCTTGGGTTCGATGAAGGTGCGGCCCACGTAGTGATTGCGGATCAGGCCGTGATCGAAGGGCAATCCGGACTCTTGCGCGAAGCCCAGGGCGGCCGGCACCCCCGAGTCGGGGACCGGGATCACGAGATCCGCGTCGGCCGGCGCCTCTCGGGCGAGCTGCCGGCCCAGCGCCTTGCGGACGATGGCCACGTTCTGGCCGTAGAGCAGGCTGTCGGGACGTGAGAAGTAAATGTACTCGAAGATGCACTGCGCCGGCCGCCCCGCCGGCAGGGGGCGATAGGATTTCATGCCGTGGGGCGTGATGTGGAGGAACTCGCCCGGCTCCAGGTCCCGGACAAAGGTCGCCTCGATCAAGTCGAAGGCGCACGTCTCGGAAGCCAGGACCCAGGCGTCGCCCAGCCGACCCAGGGACAGGGGCCGGAAGCCGTGAGGGTCCCGGATCCCCAGCAGCTCGGTCTCGTTCATCACCACCAAGGAATACGCGCCCGTGACCCGGCTCAGCGCCTCGGCCGTTGCCTCCACCAGATCGTCGCTGCCGGAACTGGCGATCAGGTGGACGATGACCTCGCTGTCGGTGGTGGAGCTGAAGATGGACCCGCGCCGCTCCAGCTCGCCCTTCAGCAAGTGGGCATTCACCAGGTTCCCGTTGTGGGCTAACGCCACCCCGCCGTGCCGGTAGGTGGCCACGATGGGCTGGGCATTCTTGAGCTGCGAGCTGCCCGTCGTGGAATATCGGACGTGGCCGATGGCCAGAGAGCCCTTGAGCCGCCGGAGGCGTGTCTCGCTGAAGACGTCCGCCACCAGACCCATGCCCTTCTCCAGGTGAAGCGTGTGGCCGTCCGAGACCACGATCCCGGCACTCTCCTGCCCTCGATGCTGGAGGGCATACAGCCCGAGGTACGTGAGATTGGCCGCTTCCGGACGTCCCAGGATTCCGAAGATCCCGCACGCTTCCCGAAACCTATCGACCATCGGCCTCTCCCCTCACGCCACGGGCGCCCACTTCCCGAAAACTGACGACTGACAACTGACTACGGACCGCTCCGTCGTGGTCCGTGGTTCGGTTGTCAGTAGTCCAATCCTACAGGATCCGCTTGATCCCTTGGATCGCCTGGCGCGTCCGGTGCTCGTTCTCCACCAGGGCGAAGCGCACGTACTCGTCCCCGTATTGTCCGAACCCGACGCCCGGAGAGACCGCCACCTTGGCCCGCTCCAGGAGGTACTTGCTGAACTCCAGGGAGCCCATCATCCGGAACTGGTCGGGGATCTTGGCCCAGACGAACATAGTCCCTTGGGGCTTGTCGATCTTCCATCCCACGCGGGTCAACCCCTCGCACAGGACATCCCGGCGGGAGGCGTAGGTCCGCACGATGTCTCCCACGCAGTCCTGCGGCCCGTTGAGCGCGATGATGGACGCGATCTGGATGGGCTGAAACATCCCGTAATCCAGATAGCTCTTGATCCGGGTGAGCGCGGCAATGACCCGCGGGTTACCCACCGCGAACCCGACACGCCAGCCCGGCATGTTGTAGCTCTTGGAGAGCGTGAAGAACTCCACGCCCACGTCCTTGGCGCCCGGCGCCTGGAGGAAGCTCGGCGCCTGGTAGCCGTCGAAGGTGAGGTCGGCGTAGGCGAAATCGTGGATCACGATCAGGTCGTGATCCTGGGCGAAGGCGACGATCTTCTTGAAGAAGTCCAGATCCACCGTCGCCGTCGTGGGATTGTGGGGAAAGCTCAGGATCAGAAGCTTGGGTTGCGGCCAGGACTCGCGGAAGGCCGCCATCAGGTTCGCGAAGAAGTCCTCTCCCGGAGCCAGCCGGACGTGCCGAACGTCCCCGCCGGCAATGATGACGGAGTAGGCATGGATCGGGTAGGTCGGATTGGGGACCAGGGCGATGTCGCCGGGTTCCAGGATGGCCAGGGCCAGGTGGGACAGCCCTTCCTTCGCCCCGATGGTGGCGATGGCCTCGGCGTCGGGGTCCAGCAGGACACCGTGACGCCGGCGGTACCAGTCGCAGATGGCGTGCCGAAGCTTGGTGATGCCCCGCGACGCGGAGTACCGGTGGTTGCGCGGGTTGCGCGCCGCCTCGCACAGCTTCTCCACGATGTGGGCGGGCGTGGGCAAGTCCGGGTTGCCCATGCCGAAGTCGATGATGTCCTCGCCCCGCGCCCGCGCCTTGACCTTCAACTCGTTCACGATGGCGAAGACGTACGGCGGCAGTCGCTTGATCCGTTTGAACTCTTCCATGCCCCTCACCCAAATGCAGCCAGCCGGCACCAGAGAAACCGGCTGCGATCAACAACCCTTAGTCGCAGCCTCCTCCACCTTGCGCGCGGTCAGCTCTGCATGGTAGCTGCTTCGCACCAGCGGCCCCGAGTAGACCGCCTTGAATCCGAGGGCGTATCCCGTCTCCTCCAAGGCCTTGAACCGGTCGGGATGCACGAACTCCACCACCGGCAGGTGCCGCTTTGTCGGCTGCAGGTACTGGCCGATGGTCAGGATGTCACATCCCGCCCCGCGGGCATCCCGCATCAGTGCCACGACCTCGTCGTGGATTTCGCCCAGGCCCAGCATGATCCCGGTCTTGGTGATGGGCTGTCCCAGCTCTTTGGCGATCCGCAGGACCTCCAGCGAGCGATGGTAGCGGGCCTGCACCCGGACCTTCCTGGACAGCCGCTCCACCGTCTCCAGGTTGTGGTTGAAGACGGTCGGCTGGCTCTCGACCACGCTGCGGATGCTCTCGCGATTCGCCTTGAAGTCCGGAACCAGCACCTCGACCTGCGCCGCGGGATTCAATTCGTGAATGGCCCGGACCGTGGCGGCAAAGTGCGCGGCCCCACCGTCCTCGAGGTCGTCCCGGGCCACCGACGTCACGACCACGAACGTGAGGCCGAGCCGCCGGCTCACCTCGGCCACGTGTCGCGGCTCCTCCGGGTCGGGCGGAGCGGGCCTTCCGGTGGTCACGGCGCAGAAGCCGCAACTGCGCGTGCAGGTGTCTCCCAGAAGCATGAACGTGGCCGTCCCCCGGGTCCAGCACTCACCCTGGTTGGGGCAGCGAGCTTCCTCGCACACCGTGTGCAAGCGGGACCCGCCGAGGAGCACGCGCATGTCGTGCACCCGCTCCCAGCGGCCCGACCTGGCGCGCAACCACGGCGGGAGTCGCCGCGCCGGCGGCGCCATTCCGTCGATTTGCAGGAGCTCCATCGTCATCGTCCCGTATGCCTTCCCGGCGGTCCAGTGGACCACCCGTCTCTTCTCTCTCGGCTCTAGGCTCTCAGCCGCGCCTTGTGGATCGCCTGCCCGTGCACGTCGTGCATGGCCTCGCCCACCGCCTCCGGCAGCGTGGGATGGGAATGGATCGCCTCGGCCACCTGATGCGCCGTGAGGCCGTGGCGGACGGCCAGCACCGCCTCGGCGATGATGTCGGTGGCGTGCGGACCCACGATCCCCACCCCCAGGACCTTGTCGGTCTGGGCGTCGGCCACCACCTTCACCATGCCCGCCGTTTCCCCGATGCACATGGCCTTGCCCAGGGCGGCGAAGTTGAAGCGCCCCACCTTCACGGCGCGCCCCTGCTCCTTCGCCTTGGACTCGGACAGGCCGACGCTGGCGATCTCCGGGTCGGTGTAGACGCAGTTTGGGATCGCGGAGTAATTCATGGCCGCCTGGCCGCCCGCTGCATTCGCGGCCGCCACCAGCCCCTGCATCGAGGCGACGTGCGCCAAAAGCGAGATGCCGGTGACATCCCCGACGGCATAGATCCCGGGGACGGACGTCTCCATCCGCTCGTTCACCAGGATGGCCCCACGCTCCGTCTTCACCCCCACCGCCTCCAGGCCGATCCCCCTGCTGTTCAGGCTCCGTCCCGTGGCGACGAGGGCCCGCTCCGCCTCCAGGGTGGTGCCGCCGCTGATCCCGACGCGCACGCCGGAGGGCATGGTCTCCACCTTCTCCACCCTGGCACTGACGTGAAAGGTGACACCCTGCTTCTGCAGGGCGCCCTGGAGGACGCGGACCAACATGGGATCCTCCATGGCGAGGACCTGCGGCAGCATCTCCACCACCGCCACCTGGGTGCCGAGGCTGCTCAGCATGGAGGCGAACTCCATCCCGATGACGCCGCCGCCCACGATGAGGAAGGTCCGGGGCAACTCGGACAAGCCGAGGGCTTCGGTGCTGGTCAGGACCCGCTCGCCATCCACCTGCACGCCGGGGAGGCCCGCCGGCTCGGAGCCGGTCGCAATGATGATCGCCTTTCCCGTGACCGTCTCCGCGCCGCCGTTTGCGGAGACCGTGACAGTCCTGGCGTCCACCAGGCTGCCCGCCCCCTGCCTGACCTCGACCTTGGCGGCCTGAAGCAGCGTGTGGACGCCCTTCACCTGGGTGCTCACGATGTCGTTCTTCCGGCTCTGGGCCTTGCCCCAGTCGAACGCCCAGTGATCGGCGATCACGCCGAACGCCGCGCCCTCGTGCGCGCGCTTCCAGAGGCCGGCGGAGTGGATCAGGGCCTTGGAGGGGATGCACCCACGGTTCAAACAGGTTCCGCCGACCACGTCCTTCTCGACGAGGCACACCTTCGCCCCGAGCTGCGCCGCACG
>Ga0315279_10004232_pt1 | contig 19377 bp, 20 predicted proteins | sample YL17G06_20_MG_FD_203694 | JGI IMG/M metagenome (GOLD analysis project Ga0315279, IMG submission 203694) | Sediment microbial communities from Yellowstone Lake, YNP, Wyoming, USA - YL17G06_20 | ecosystem: Environmental > Aquatic > Freshwater > Lake > Sediment | place: USA: Wyoming | collected... | reverse complement strand
CCGGATCCCCTTCCGGCACATGGTGACCGTGGCCCAGATCGCCCACGATGACCGGGGGCTCTTCTCGTGCCTCTCCCGGAGCGGGTACGACGTCTCCGATGCGCCGAACATCCTGCGGCAGGCAGAGCGTGCGAGGGTATGGCTCCGGAAGTACGCCCCCGACACGGTGAAGTTCTCGGTAAAGGAGAAGCTCCCGCCCCATCTGAAGGACCTATCCGAGGACGATACCCGTGCTCTCTCGGCCTACATCGAGTTCGTGAAGGCCCTCCCTGCCTGGTCGGCAGAAGCGATCCATAACGGCGTCTACGAGGTGGCACCCCGGTGCGGGACGGACGCAAAACGGCTCTTTGAGATCATCTACCTCGCCTTCCTGGGGCAGGTCCGGGGCCCCCGCCTGGGCTGGTTCCTCGAAGCCCTCGGGAGGGAGTTCGTGCTCGGGCGCCTCTCCGAGGCGGTGTCCCCCTGTGTACTCTAGGGGATGCGAACTCTGCTACCAGGGGGCCAAGATGGTCCTCTTTGTCACGGGCCTTTGTCACCGGAGGTGCTGGTACTGCCCCCTCTCATCGGAACGCAGCGGCCGGGACCTCGTCTACGCGAATGACAGGCCGGTAAATGAGCCGGAGGAGATCCTTTTAGAGGCACGGATGATGGGAGCCCTGGGGACGAGCATCACCGGCGGCGAGCCCTTCCTCGTCCCTGAACGATTCGCCGCGTTCTGCACGATCCTGAAGGAGGCCTTCGGCAAAGAGCATCACATCCACCTCTACACGGGCATGGCGCCCAGCCGGGAGATGCTCCTCCCCCTCATGGGTCTTGTTGACGAGATTCGGCTCCACCCGCCGCAGGACACCTGGCCGGAGATCCTTGCATCGCCGTACGCCCGCTCGCTGGAGACAGCCCGGTCCCTTGGTTTCGCTGTCGGGATCGAGGTCCCTGCGCTCCCCGGCCTTCCGGCGCTTGCAGAGATCCTCCCCATGGTTGACTTCCTGAACATCAACGAGCTCGAGTGGGGCGGCATCAATGCCGATGAGATGAGGAACCGGGGGTACACCCCTGCTGACAGCCTCCACAACGCGGTGAAGGGTTCCCGCCGATGGGCAAAGGATCTCCCCCACAGGGAGAAGGTCCACTGGTGCTCCTCGAGATCCAAGGACGCCGTCCAGCTCCGTGAACGCCTCAAGCGCATTGCCGTGAGGACCGCCCGCCCCTTTGACGAGGTGACGGGTGACGGGACGATCCTCTACGGTGTCCTCGAGCCCGACGGGCCGCTCGCCACGGATCACCTCGGCCTCATAGAAGGGAGCTACGAGGAATGCGACGGCTGCATCGAGCTCTCCTGGAGGGCGCTCAGGAAACGGGCAAGACACCTCTCAGGGAAGAAGTACATCGTGGAGCGGTACCCCAACCGCGGCGTGGTGGTGGAGGTGACGCCCCTGTGAAGGTGCGTTCCGGCCTCGAGGGGCTCTACGAGCGCCTCCTCGTCTGGCAGATCCGGTATGTCCCGCTCCACATCGCCATCATCCAGGACGGGAACCGCCGGTTCGCGAAGTCCCTCGGCCTGGGGGCCGGGGAGGGGCACCGGGCCGGAGCCGACACCACCGACAGGGTGCTCGACTGGGCGCACGAGATGGGGGTGAAGTACATCACCCTTTACTCCTTCTCCACCGAGAACTTCCAGCGGGACAGCGTGGAGGTGGAGAGCCTCTTCTCCCTCTTCAAGGAGAGGTTCGAGAGGATACTTTTCGATGACCGCATTCACCGCCACCGTATCCGGATCCGGGTCTTCGGGGACCGCACCCTCCTCCCGCCCGACCTCCTGGAGAGGGTGGAGGCTGCCGAGGCGGCCACCCGGGCCTATGGGAACTACTTCGTAAACATCGCCCTCGCATACGGTGGAAGGAATGAGATCGTCCATGCCGCCCGTTCCATCCTCCGGGGGGTGAGGGACGGGGCGATCACCCCGGAAGAGATCGATGCAGCCCTCGTTGAGCGCCACCTGTACGACGGGAAGTACCTCCCCCCCGTGGACCTCATCATCCGCACCGGGAACGAGCGCCGCACCTCCAACTTCCTCCCCTGGCTCGCGAACGGCAAGGAGAGCGCGGTCTACTTCTGCGCCCCCAACTGGCCGGACTTCCGGAAGATCGACTTCTTCCGCGCCTTGCGCCTCTATGACCAGCGGATGCGCGGGAGGGAGATGTCTGCCCGGGTGTGAGACGGGGGGTCCGGTCAGCTCCCGAACCGCCGTTTCCGTGACTGGTAATCCCTGATTGCCCTGAGAAAGTCCACTTTCCGGAAGAGCCTCCAGTTCACGTCGGAGAAGAAGAGCTCGGAGTACACGCTCTGCCAGATGAGGAAGTCGGTGAGGTGGGAGCCACCGGTCTTCACCACGAGATCGGGCATGTAGCGGAAGGTGAGGTACGAGTCGATGAGTCCCTCGTCCACCGTGTCCGGGTTGATCCCGTCTTCGGCCATCCCCCGGATGCATCCGGTGATCTCCTCGCGGCCAGAGTGGCCGATGGCCACGAGGACCGGCATCCCATCCCCCAGCACCTCGTCACGGTTGCCCCCGTGGAGCTCCAGGCGGGCGAAGTCCGCGATCCTGCAGATGAAGGGGAGGAAAGGCTCGATCCTCGCCGCATCCCGGGTGCTGATATGGAAAGTGACCCCCCGGATCCCCACCTCCCGGCACCACCCGCTCACCTCTGCGATCTTTTCGGGGGCATCAATCATGTCCTGCTCGGTGATCATAAAGCAGAGGTGCTCGGGGAAGAGGGTGAGCCTGCGCAGGAGCAGCCTCTCGTAGAGCCAGTAGATCATGACGCCCACCTGAGGAGCGTATCCCTGTCCATCGTGTTCAGGATATCTCCGGGGCCGCACCAGCCCCTCCGGGCGAGGGTGATGCCGTGGCTGATATTCCCGAGCTCTTCCCGCTCATGGGCATCCGTCCCGATGGAGAGCCGTAAGCCCCTGTCGCGAGCCTCCCTGATCTGGGGATCGTCGAGGTCCATCCGGTAGGGGGATGCGTTGATCTCGAGAGCGGTCCCGTTCCCCCTTGCCGCCTCCATGACCCTGTCCATGTCCACCTCGGAGGCGGGCCGGGAGGGGAAGAGCCGGCCTGTCGGGTGGCCCAGGATGTCCACGTGTTCGTTTGCGAGCGCCGAGAGGATCCGGCGGGTCATGGTATCCTTCTCCTCGTGCAGCCCCGAGTGGACCGAGGCGATGACGATATCGAGGTCTCCAAGCACCCGGTCCGGAAGCCCGAGGGTCCCGTCGGCCATGATATCCACCTCGATACCGGCCAGGAGCTGGCAGGCCGACGTGCGGTTCACCCTCTCGATCTCCTTTCCCTGGGCCTTCACCCCGTCGGCGTCCAGGCCATGGGTGATGTGGAGCGTCGAGGAATGGTCAGAGATGAGAATGTACTCGTAGCCACGCTCCGCGCCGGCCCCCGCGAGCTCTTCGAGGGTCATCCGGCCGTCGGTTGCCGAGGTATGGACATGGAGGTCGCCCCGGATCGCCCCGGGCTCGACGAGGACCGGAAGATCCCCCGCGAGAGCCCGCTCGATCTCACCGCGGTCTTCCCGGATCTCGGGGGGGATGAGGGGGAGGCCCAGGAAGGAGAGGAGGGATGCCTCGTCCGGGAAGGGATGGAGGGTACCCCCGGACCGCTCCTCGAGCCCGTACTCGTTCAGCTTCAGCCCCCGATCGATGGCAAGCGCCCGGAGCCGGATATTGAAGTCCTTGGACCCGGTGAGGTAGATGAGCATGGATCCGAAGGATCCCTTGTCCGTGAACCTGATATCCACCCGCTCCCCCAGGCACCGGATGGAGGTGCGCTGTTCGCCCTCATTGATGACCTCGTCGGCGATGGACCTGATTCTCGGGTTCACCGTCCGGGAGGGTTCCCGGCTCACAATGTCGATATCCCCCACGGTGGACCTCCCCCGGCGATAGCTGCCGGCAACCTCGAATGTCCCGGGAGTGAGGGCCGATGCAACCTTTGCGACCACCGCGTCCGCCCTGTCCCGGGTCATCCGGGTGGCCGAGGCCCGGTACTGGGCGATGGACCTGAGAAACTCGGACTCCTTCTTCTCGCCGAAGCCCTTCACTGCCCGGATCCTCCGGGAACGGGCCGCCTTCTCAAGATCTTCGATGGACTCGATGCCGAGCTTCATCCAGAGCCGGTGGACGGTCTTCGGGCCCACCCCGTCGAGTTTCAGGAGCTCCGGGAGGGACTCCGGGATCTTCCCCTTGAGCTCGTCCAGCTCGGGAAAGGTCCCGGTCCGCACGATGGATGCGATCTTCTTCGCGATGCCGCTCCCGATGCCCGGGATAGCAATGAGGGCCTTCTCATCGAGATCCGAGACCGAGAAAGGGCTCCCCTCCACCTGCTGGGCGGCGCGTTCGTAGGCGCGCACCTTGAAGGGGTCCTCCTCTCCGGTCACCTCCAGGAGCTGGGCCATGAAGCGGAGGCGTTCCGCCACGTCCCGGTTTCGGCCCTCCATGGGTATATCTCATCCCCAGCGGTATATGGTTCTCTCGCTTCAGGGCAGGGGAAGGACCCGGGCCTACATCCAAATGGATATGACTGGCCGGTGAGAGATATTTCAGGTATGGAGCATGCTGCCTGCGAGGATCTCCTGGAGGCCATCCTCATCCTCACCGAGCAGTGCGGATCCCCTCCAACGGCGGAGAACCTTGGGGCACACCTGGGGAGGGATGCGGCCTCCCTCGAGGCCCTTCTCAGGGACCAGGAAAAGGCCGGCAGGGTCAGCGTGGATCCCTCGGGAAGGGTCAGCCTCCTTCCCAATGGGCAGGCAATCGCCTCCCGGGTGGCCAACCGGCACCGGATCCTCGAGTCTTTTCTTGCCGAGAAGCTCGGCGTGGAACCCCGGAAGGCATCGGGGGAGGCGTGCCTCATGGAGCATCAGGTCTCTGATGAGACCATCAGGAAGCTCTCGGACTTTCTCGGAAGGCAGGGAGGAGTCCGGCACCGATCCCGGACCCGCGGCGGCGAGGCAGGAGGAGAGGAGGAAGGCAGGGCAGAGGCGCCGATCTCCCTCTCGGAGTATCCCGAGGGGACCCGCCTCAGGGTGATGGCCATCGGGAACTACTCCCGGGTCCGAAGGCTCGCAGACGTGGGGCTCCTCCCGGGGGAGTCCCTCGTCCTCAAGCGGAAGCTCTCCAACGGCTCGGTGGTGGTGGAGGTGAAGGGGTGTGATATCGCCCTCTCCTCCGAGGTCGCCGCCTGCATTCTCGTGGAGGAGCAGGGATGAGGTTCGCCCTCGTGGGGAACCCGAACGTGGGGAAGTCCCTCATCTTCAACCAGCTCACCGGCCTTGGCGTCGAGGTCTCGAATTACCCGGGCACGACCGTCATACTCCACCGCGGGTCCACCTGCGTGGATCGCGAGAGGGTCGAGATCCTCGATCTCCCGGGCCTCTATTCCATAGACGGGGACCAGGAGGAGGAGGCCCTCGCGCGCAGGCTCCTCACCGAAGGCGGCCTTAACGGGGCCATCATGGTCCTGAACGCCACGAACCTGGAGCGGAACCTCTACCTCCTCCTCCAGGTTGCCGAGACCGGTATCCCCCTTGTCGTCGTGGTGAACATGATGGACGAGGCCGAGGCCTCCGGCATTTTCGTGGATCTCGGGAAGATCTCGGGAATCCTCGGGGTTGAGGTTCTCGGCACCGCGGCAACGAGCGGGAGGAACCTGGGTGGGATCATGCCCCTTGCCCTCGAGAGAGCGCGCCCGGCAAGCGTGGCGGTGCCGTACGATGCAGATGTCGAGGCGGCGATACGGACCCTGGAGAAGACCCTCGGGGCCACGCGCCTTGCAGCCATCTGGGCGCTCGATGACATCGGTACAGACCCGAATATCGCGGAGGCGGCAGGGGATCTCGCCCGGGAGATAGAGACGAGCCACCGCATGTCCGTCCACCAGATCATGGCGCTGAACCGGTACACCCTCTCCCGCGAGATCGCGGGCAGGGTGGTGAAGAGGGGGGGTTCGAAGGCCGGAATCGACCTGGACCAGCTCCTCTCCCGGGAGATCCCCGGTATCCCGATCCTTGTATCGGTGCTGGTCGGGATGCTCCTCTTCGTATTTGTCTTCGGCTCCCTCCTGGAAGGGATCATCGTCAGCCTCTTCCAGGACCTCGCTGTCTCGCCCCTCCTCTCCCTGGGGCTCCCCCCCCTCGCCGAGAAGGTCGCGGTCTCTGCGGTCATCGGCCTCCAGGCGGGCTTTGGCATCGCGTTTCCCTACATCCTCCTCTTCTTCCTCCTCCTCTCCATCCTCGAGGACTCCGGCTACATGACCCGGGCCGCCTTCCTTGCCGACCGGGCGATGCACCGCGTGGGGATGCACGGGGGGGCGATCATCCCCATGATCCTCGCGTTCGGCTGCAATGTCCCTGCGATCATGGCGGCCAGGAACCTGGGCACGAAAAGGGAGCGGCGAATCGCAGCATTCCTTATCACGATGGTCCCCTGTTCGGCACGGACCGTGATCATCGCGGGTGTCGTCGCCGCCTTCGTCGGGATCCCCGCGGCCCTCTCCATCTACGCGATGGTCTTTTTCATCATCTTCCTCACCGGAATCCTCCTCTCCCGGGTCACCCCGGGCGGCCAGTTCGGCATGATCCTGGAGATCTCGCCTCTGCGCAGGCCGAAGCCCGGCCTTGTCCTCGCGAAGTCCCTCCACCGGCTCAGGGATTTCCTGGTGGTGGCTATCCCCCTCCTTGTGGCAGGGAGCTGCATCCTCGGGATCCTCGAGTTCTACGGGATCCTCGCGGTCTTCCAGAACCTCGCGGCCCCGCTCTTCCAGGGGATCCTGGGGCTCCCACCCTATGCCATCACCGCGCTCCTCTTCGGGATCCTCAGGAAGGAGATGGCCATCGAGACCCTGGCGGTCCTCGCCGGGTCCGCGAACCTCCCCCTTGCCATGAGCACCCTGCAGATCTACATCTTCGCGGTCATGTCCACCCTCTTTGTGCCCTGCATCTCCACGATGGCAGTCCTCTCCCGGGAGAACGGGTGGAAGGTCGCAGCCCTCATCACCCTCTACACCGTGCTCCTCGGGATTGGAATCGGGGCAATGATTAACATGATCTTCGCATAGGGTACTGGAAGAACCCATGCTCAGCTTCATCGGCCTCGGCCTCTCCGACGAGCGCGATATCTCGGTGAAGGGCCTCGACGCGGTCCGGTCAGCCGATAGGGTATACCTGGATACCCACACATCCCGGCTCACAGGGACGACCCTTGCTGCCATGGAGGAGTTCTATGGGAGGCCTGTCATCCCCGTCACAAGGGAGGAGATGGAGATGCGCCCCGGCGAGATCCTTGCCCATGCAAGGGAAAGGGAGGTGGCCCTCCTTTGCGGCGGGGACCCCATGGTCTCCACGACCCACGCCGATCTCAGGCTGAGGGCAAAGGCCGCGGGGGTGGAGACCCGGATCATCCATGGAGCCTCCATCCAGAGCGCTATCTCCTGGCTCACAGGTCTCCAGAATTACCGGTTCGGGAAGCCCACCTCCATCCCCTTCCCCTCGGGTACCTGGTTCCCGACGACACCCCTCAAGACCGTCCTCTCGAACCTTGCCCTTCACCTCCATACCCTTGTCTACCTCGATATCCAAGGGGGGAGGCTCATGACCGTGAACGAGGGGATCGGGCTCCTTGGGGAGATGGCAGTGAGGATCTCCCGCCCGGCTCCGGACTTCTTTGTGGGGATCGCCCGTGCCGGGTCGCCGGATGCACTCGTTGCGGCAGGGAGTGCAGGCCGGCTCGCCAGGGTGGAGTTCGGCCCGCCCCTCCACACCCTCGTGGTCCCCGCTGACCTGCACCCTGTGGAACAGGAGTACCTGGAGGCCTTCTCCCTCTATGAAGGTACGTGACTACGGCGAATCCCTGGGGAGGATCCAGGGGGACATCTCCCTCTCACCTCCCCGGGGGACGGCCCTCCACGAGGTGGCCAGGCAGGCACACGAGATGACGGATGCGTACCTGATGGACGGGAGGGCCTTCCTCTCGTCAGGCGATCTGATGAACGGGCTTGCCGCCTTCGCATACGCTTCCGGGTGGCTGGATGCCTCCGCCACCCTCGGCCTCTTCACGACGAAGGCAACCCTTGGCATCCCGGAATTTCCCGAGGAGGCCGCCTCCCTGGGAGGTGATCGCCTGCGCGAGAAGAGGGAAAGGTACAGGAAGATGCTCTCGGGAGCTCTGGAAGCCCTCGAGTGCTCCCCCGACCCGGGAAGCCCCCTCTTCGGCTCGGCAACCCTCATCCTGGAGAGGGCGGGGGAGCTTCTCGGGGAAGGGGATCTCCGTGCAAAGGAGGGAAGAGGAGCAGACGCCCTCGCCTGCTACAGCCACGGGCATGGCTGGCTCGACGCAGGGGTGAGGGCCGGGCTCTTCAGGGTCCTGCACTCAAGGGACCTCTTCACGGCAGGCCCCCTGTAAAAGGTTATGAGCTTTCCCTGTAACCGGTACACTTGCATGGTATGGGGACCGACCGTCGTCTAAAGAGGAAGGGGGGAGGTTTTCAGTGGATCGTTCCCAGTGGAAATGGCTCATCGTATCGGTGAGCTTCAGCCTGGTCGTCCTGGCCCTCGTCCTCTACTTCACCGTGACCGAGCGGACTTTCGAGTACCTCCGCCGCTTAAACCCCCTCTTCCTCCTTCTTGCCATCGTCTTCCACTTCCTGGCCTACGGATTCTGGGCGATGCGGATCCGCACCATGGCCTCTTCCCTCGGTCACCGGGTGGAGTTCACCTACTGCCTGAACCTTGTGATGGCCAACCTCCTTGCAGGAGCCATCACCCCTGCCCAGGCCGGCGGGGAACCGGTGCGGATCCACCAGCTCTACCGGCACAATGTTCCCCTTGGCGATGCCACGGCCATCGTGATCGTCGAGAGGGTTCTCGATGCCATCGTCCTCGGCGTTGCCGGGATCGGCGCCATCTTCCTCCTCGGGGAGATGGTCGAGGAGGTTCCGAGGAACCTGACGCTCGTCATTACCGCATCCTGGCTCATCATGATCCTCTTCATCGCGGCCTTCGTCTTCTCGGTGAGGAACCCCGACCTCCTGAAGCGGTTCCTCACTAGGGTCTCCCGTCCCTTCGTGAAGAGGTGGGATTTAAAGAGGATCGAGCGCTTCATCGCCTCCATCGACCGGGAAGTGGATAACTTCCATGACAGCCTCTCCCGGTTCGTGGCCCATGCAAAGGGCGGCCTCCTGTGGGGGACCCTCTACACCGGCCTCTTCTGGTTCTCCGAGTTCATCATCGTCTCCCTCATCCTCATGGGCATCGGCGAGCAGCCCCACTACCTCCTCTCCCTCGTCGCCCAGATCGTGATCGCCATCATCATGATGATCCCCCTCACCCCCGGCTCCTCGGGGATAGCCGAGCTCTCAGCCACCTCCATCTACGGGCTCTTCATCAACTCCTCCATCGTAGGCGTTCTCGTAGTGGTCTGGAGGGCCATCTTCTACTACCTAAACATCGCCGTCGGGATCATCGCCTCCATCCCCATCATCCAGAGGGAGATGCTCCGCCGTGACGAGGACCATCCCAAGGTTTAAAGTGAGGGGGATTTACCCCAAGGTTTAACGTGAGGAAGGGCGATGTTTACCATCGCCATGGACGAGCAGAGGTGCAGGGTCCGGGGGGTATTTCTCTCGATGAGCGAGCAGGGGGCCGCTGCACCGACGGTGCTGCTTGAGCTTCCTGACGGTGACTGCATCCCGATCTACATCGGTCTCTGGGAGGCCATCTCCATCAGGAACGCCATCAAGGGGGAGGTCCTCCCGAGGCCTATCACCCATGACCTCTTTGTCGAGGTGTTGAAGAGGCTCCATGCCACCGTCACCGCCCTCTCCATCGATTCTCTGGAGGACGGGATCTTCTACGCAAAACTCCACGTGAAGCTGGACGGGGTTATCGAGGTGGTGGACTGCAGGCCGAGCGATGGCATCGCCATTGCGCTCCGCACGGATGCCCCCATCACGGTGGAAGAGGGTGTGGTCTCCCAGGCATCGAAGAAGAGGGACGACCTGCTGAACCTGCAGGACCTCGACTCCGTGATGTGAAGCCGCTGCTTCAGCGTGGCCTCTAACGCCGCCTCTTCCTGAGCTCCCTCCACACCTCTTCGAGATCGATCCCCGCGGCGGCGAGGGCGAGAAGGAGGTGGAACTGGAGATCGGCGGCCTCGGAGACGGTGGCCCGGGGTTCACCGCTCTTCACGGCGAGGATAAACTCCACCGCCTCCTCCCCGACCTTCTCGAGGATCCCGTCGATCCCCTTCTCCCCTGCGGCGAGGCGGCTCACGTAAGACCCCTCCCGCGGGTGAGCGAGCCGGTCCCTGATGACCTCCCAGATCTCCGAAATGACCCCGATCTCCTTCATGCGCCATCCCCCGAGGAGAGGATCTCCCCGAGCTCGGACCCGAAGAACCGCCGGAAGAGGAGCCGGGCCTTCTCCACGTTCGCGCCACCCCTCCCGATGGCGATCCCGAGGTCGCTCTTCTTCTGGAGGACGATGCTCACCCGCCCTGCCTCGTCCTTCTTCACCGTGGAGAGGAGAGCCGGCCTGAACATGTTGGCGATGAACTCGTCGGGGCTCTCCGAGTACTCCACCATCTCGATCTTCTTCCCCAGGACCTTCTGCATTCGTTTGATATTCTCCCCCTTCTTCCCGATGGCAAGACCCATGTCGCCCGGGCGGATCACGTAGATGATGCGGTCGAACCGCTCGTCCATGAGGCAGTCGATGGCAGTGGATTTGGTGAGGATCCTGAGCTCCTCGATATATCTCCTCTCTTTAAAACCGATGGTCCGCTCCATTTCACGTGACTCTGTGCGCTCCCCGTATATATGATTAAAGAAATTGATCGTTGGGCAGGATCGAGATGGATTTGGGGCGGGTGTCCCGGGAAAGGAGTGGTGCGGGCCTGCCCGGGGGACTGGTTCCCCCCCGGGCACGCCCGGTGAAACCCATTTATTCTCTCGGGTAAAAGAGGGTGTGAGAGGTCTTCAGGGTGCCGGGCGGTTTCAGGGTGCCGGGCGGTTGATAGCGGGAGTGCTCGTCACTGGTGGTGTGGTGAATTGGGATTGCCTCCCGGCCCTTCGGATCTCCCCAGATCTTCATGCACATGAGGTGGCTCCTTTCACAGTGGTCTTCTCTCTTGTAACCAGAGGAGTTCTGCAACTCCAGCCAGTTCACAAAATATAGTGATCACTAATACTATATATATATTCCTATTGATCAGCATAAACAGATTATCATTTTATACAAAATCTAAATTACATCTGTGGATAAAAACGGGAACGGGGTCAGAATAAAACCGAATTTAGACGGCAAATAATGCCGGAGGGCCGTCGAAGAACCTGGTGGGGCCATGGGATCTGCCCCGCCTTGCCAGGGTGACCCGCACCCACCCCGTTTTCGATCAGGTCCGGTTCCGGACTCTCATGTCTTCTTTGAAGGGGCGGTGCCTGAGAGATAGTCGAGATCGATCTGCTTAAGGAGGTCTGGGGCCATCGAGCGGAAGACACCCTCGATATTCTTGATGGCCTGCAGGTCATCCGTGGACCGCTCGTCCTTCCCCCCGCGGGGCCGGAAGATGACCACCGCGCCGATGGACTTGCCCCGGGGATCCCGGATAGGGGAGACCCGGTCCTCCATCGGCCATTTCGTCCCGTTCTTGGCGACAAGGAGCTCGTCTCCCTCACTTGTCACCAGGTTCTCCTCTGCCACAGCCCGTTTTGCCAGGTTCTCCACGATGGTCCCGCTCTCCTCGTGGACGAGGTGAAAGACCTCCGGGAGGGGGCGCAGGTACGACTCGGTGGACTGCCATCCGGTCATAAGCTCGGCTGCAGGGTTCATGAAGGTGACCTGGCCCTCGGCGTTCGTGGTGATGATGCCGTCGCTGATAGCCATGAGGGTCTCCAGGAACCACTCCCCCTTCTCCCGCTCCCGCTTCTCCCTCCGGTGCTTGTAGATGGCCATCTCCAGGGTGGTCTTCAGCTCGGTATCGGTGAAGGGCTTGATCAGGTACCCGTAGGGCTCGGTGATCTTCGCCCTCTCGACCGTCCTCTCGTCAGAGTATGCGGTCAGGTACACGATGGGAATGTGGAGATCCCCCGATATCTCCTCTCCTGCCTCGATCCCGTCCATCTCCCCCTTGAGGCGGATGTCCATTAAGACGAGGTCCGGGTGGACCTTCGCAGACCTCTCCACCGCCTCTTCACCGGTGGAGACGATGCCGGCTACCTGGTACCCGAGCTCCTGGAGGCTCTCGGCAAGTACCTTGGCGATGACAAAATCGTCCTCAACAATCAGAATATTGGCTTTTGCCACGGCAACAAACCCCTTTACTTCTTCATTTCTGGAAACCTGATGATAAAGCTTGTACCCTTCCCCTTTCCCATCTCGATGGATCCCCCGAGCTGGTTCACGGCAAGGCCATGGACGAGCCTGAGCCCCAGGGTTTCAGTCCTCTCCAGGTCAAGGCCGGCAGGAAGCCCGACACCGTTGTCCCGGATCTCTAGGGTAAAGAGGGAGCCATCGTCCTTTGTTACTCTGATGCAGATCTTCCCTCCCTTCCCGTCCGGGAAGGCATACTTCAGGGAGTTCGAGACAAGCTCGTTGATGATGAGGCTGCACGGGAGGGCGGTATCGATGTCAAGGGAGATGTCCTGAACATCCATCTCGAGGGTGACCCGGGACGATCGCTCCTCGTAGGAACGGAAGAGGTACTGGATGAGCCGTGTCAGGTACTCGGCGAGGTCGATGGTGCCGAAGGACCTTGACTGGTAGAGCTTCTCATGGATGAGGGCCATGGTCTTGATCCGGTGCTCGCTCTCCCGGAACATCTCCAGGATCTTCAGGTCCTTTGTCTTCTTGGACTGGAGTATAAGGAGGGCAGAGACCACCTGCATGTTGTTCTTCACCCTGTGGTGGATCTCCCTGAGCAGGTTCTCTTTCTCCAGGAGGGATGCGCGGATCTGGGCCTCTGCCCTTTTCAGGATGGTGATATCGATGCACACCGATAGGGCTGCCCTTACCGCCCCTGATTCGTCCCTGAGGGGGTAGATGGTGAGGAGGGCAGGGAACTGCTCGCCGTTCTTTCGTGCAAGGGTGATCTCCCCCGAGAACTCCACCTCCCGCCTCTTCATCTTGCGGTGGATCTCGGTGAGTTTCTCCCTGTCCTCGGGCAGGTGGAGGATCGCGAGCTTCTCTCCAATAACGTCGGCCTTCCAGTAGCCGAAGATCATCTCGGCCCCCGGGCTGAAGTCCAGGATCCGGCTCTCCATGCCCCTGGGTTCCGTCGTCACGAAGGCGACGTTATGCGCCGCCTCGAAGATGGCCGAGAGGCGCCGTTCACGCTCGGTGAGCTCCCGATCCCGGGAGAGGCTCATCTTCATGGCCCGGAGAAAGATAGCAAGAAGGCGCCCTTCGCGCTCCCTGAGTGCCTGATCGGATCTCCTCAGCTTTGTTATGTCCCGGTAGAAATCGATCCGGCCACCTTTGTACGGCGGGTCGTGGAAAGCCCTGCTCGAGTGTGCAAACCACCGTTCCCCGCCCGGCACCGAAAGAGCGAACTCGGTCTCACCCCCATCTCCGCCAGAGGAGAGGATAGCGGGAACGTCCTTCCCCTTCGTGTCCCCTGCCAGGCGGGGCGCGATACAGCCGGCGATGAAATCCCGGATCGCTATCCCCCGGGCTTCCTCCCTCGGCATCCCGGAGAGCTGCTCCATCCAGGAGTTGAAGAGGACGATTTTCCCCGCCTCGTCGACGAGCACCATGCCTTCATCGAGGAGATCGAGGATCCTCCCGGAATCATTCCCCAGACCCGCCCCCTTCTCCCGGGGTGCTCCCCTCGTCAACCCAACCCCCCATGCTCATATGTGTCGATGGTGCCCATAAAATCGCTCCCCCGGAGCCCATAAGACCGCTTCCCCGGGACGGGTTCTCCCCTTCAAACACTCACCCATATTCACAATCCTTCTGCCTGGGAAAAGGGATAGCGCGGGCCCGGGGAGGTGATCCACCGTGAAGCTGTCCACCTTCAAAGGGCCCACCGTCCGGGGGGGCTGTCTCCGAACCTGAGAAGGGCAAATCTTGTACCGGCACCCCCCCCCCGGACCGGGCCGGTCTTCTCCGATGATAAAGGTTAGCATATTTCAATTAACTTGTAGTGCACCTTATCAGACGATAATAATATCTGCAAATCCATTCTAACAGGAATTAATCAAAAATACACAATCAGTAACCTTTATATACCAGCGTATTGATATAGATTGTCTTGCAGAGAACGATATCCTAGAGTCTCTCTCTGGCTATCGGGATGAAGATCAGGTATGATGTTCCCATACGAGATCGAAAATCTCCTCAACATGGATGGATTGCAGGACATGAACGAGATCCTGGACCGGCTCCTGAAGGTCCGCGATATCTCCCGTGACAAGGTACGGGAAATCGGTTTTGACATACGTTCCGTCGACCTGGACAATCTCCCGGGCGAGATGGACAAGGAGAAGGTCTACTGGATCTCGTTTTACAAGAACCTCTTCAACTTTATCAGCATCCCCCTGTTCGTGAACGGGGTCATCGATCAGCAGGAGATCGCAAGCATCCGATTTGATGAGCACTGCAAGCACGACATCGCCGAGATCCTGACGAGTATCGAGATGGAGGCTTCCTGATCCGTCCCTATATCTCTTCCTCCTATATTCACATACTCCCATCGAGATCCATATCGTTTTTTTTCGCGCTCACCTCCCAAGGGGAGATGCCGTCCGCGCAAGGTCAAAATGTTTAAGACCGTTCCCCGGTAACGTTAGCATGCCCGCAGGGCAGATGGCGGTGTTCGATGCTCGACGTGGGGAAGGTCACAAAGCTCATCGGCGGCATGACCATCCTCTCGGACGTGAGCCTCTCGGTCCGGAAGGACGAGATCGTCGGGGTTGTCGGGCCGAACGGGGCCGGAAAGACCACCCTGTTTAATATCATCACCGGCATCTCCCGCCCGACCCGGGGGGCTGTCTCCTTTGACGGGGAGGACATCACCGGCCTCTCGCCCGAGCGCATCTGCAGGAAGGGGATTGCAAAGACCTTCCAGATCGCCCGCTCGTTCCCCGGCCTCACCGCCCGGGATTCCGTCATGGTAGGGGCGATCTTCGGCAGTGAGGAGCCCATGACTATGAGGAATGCAGCGGAGCTATCCGCCGAGACCCTGGGCTTCGTCGGGTTTCCCGGGGAGAAGATGGATGCCCCGGTCAGGAACCTGAACATTGTCGAGCTCAAAAGGGTGCAGCTGGCCCGGGCCCTCGCCTCGAAGCCGAGGCTCCTCCTCTTCGACGAACTGATGACCGGGCTCACCCCGGCGGAGAGCAACGACTCGGTGGAACTCGTGAAGAAGATCCGGGGGCAGGGCATCTCGATCCTCATGATCGAGCATGTCATGAGCGTGATCATGGGCGTATCGGACCGGGTCGTCGTGCTGGACCATGGCGAGAAAATTGCCGACGGTCACCCGTATGAAGTGATCAACAACCAGCGCGTCATCGATACCTACCTGGGCGACGTCGGCGCCTTTTGAGAGGGGAAAGGTGCTCGAGATCTCAAACCTGAACGTATTTCACGGGAATCTCCACGTAGTCTGGGATCTCACCGTGAAGGTGGACCCCGGCGAGCTCGTCACCCTGATCGGTCCCAACGGGGCTGGCAAGACCTCGACGGTCGAGACAATTATAGGGCTGAACCGGCAGGCCGACGGGAGCATCCGTCTCCTGGGCGAGGAGATCCTGGGGATGCGCCCCAACCAGGTGTTCAGGAAGGGGCTCGCCCTCGTACCCGAACGCCGGGAGATCTTTCCGGGGATGCCAGTTATCGAGAACCTGCAACTGGGGGCGATGGGCCGGCCCGGGTGGAGAAAGGCCCTGGACCATGTGTACGCCCTCTTCCCGGTGCTTGCGGAACGCGAGCGCCAGAGGGCAGGGACCCTCTCCGGCGGAGAGCAGCAGATGCTAGCCATCGGGAGGGCTCTCATGTCAGAGCCGAAGATGCTCATCCTCGACGAGCCATCCACCGGTCTCTCGCCCATCCTCGTAGCGCAGATGTTCCGGTCTCTCGAGCAGCTCGGGAGAGAGGGAATGACCGTCCTCCTCCTCGAGCAGAACGTGAGGCATGCCCTCGAGCTCTGCAACCGGGGGTACGTGCTCGAGAACGGGAGGATCGTGCTCGAGGGGAAGACAAAGGAACTGCTCCACAATCCCCACATCGAGCGGGCATACCTCGGGATCTGAGAAAAAGAAGCCGGTGTCCAAGAAAACTTACTTTCGTCAGTTCCCATGCACGACGGGGGATGCCCGCGGCGGGGGCGGAAGTCCCCCAAGAGCCCAATACTAAGATGAATTTGAAAAAATCAAGACATCTGGTTCAGCCCGGGGTGGATCTCGGAAATACCTTGAGATCTTTGGTCTTATCCGTCACTTCTCTTTTCAGATCCTTCTCTAGTCCTTCCTGGTCCTCTTCTCTTCCGGATCTCTTCAGGTAGCGAGACGAGGCCCCGGGGCAGGAAGATCACGACGAGAATGAGGATCAGGCCGATGATGATGAACCTCTCGAAGGTGAGGCCGAAGTTCTTCAGCCCTTCCCAGACGATGGTGAGCATGACCGTCCCGATCACCGGCCCGGCGACGGTCCCGAGCCCCCCGAAGATGGAGTAGATCACGGGCCAGAAGGAGATGTTGATCCCGAAGATCTCGGGGGTCACGTACCCGAAATGGTGGATCTCGAGAGCTCCCGCGACCCCTGCCAGGAAAGCGCTTGCTGCAAACCCGAGAAGCCGGTACCTCACGGGGTCCACCCCCGAGGCCCGTGCTTCTGTCTCGTTCTCCCTGATGGCTGCAAAGGCAAGCCCGATCCTTGATCCCATGAGCGCCCGGATGGCGAGGATGCACAGGGCTGCGATGGCGAGGATGGAGTAGTACTCGATGAAGGCATAGCCCGGGATGGTAGCGGAGAGCAGGCGGGGCGAGGCGATCCCGTCCCAGCCGCCGGTGACCGGGGTAAGGACGGAGACGACAAGGGTCTGGGTGATGATGGCAAACCCGAAGGTGACCATGGCAAGGAACCATTCCTTCAGCCGGACGCAGGTGAGGCCGATGAGGAGCCCGACACCGGCCGCCACTGCTCCGCCGAGGGGAAGGGCGATGAACGGCGAGAGCCCGGTCTTCACCGCGATGAGCGTCGAGGCATAGCCCCCGATCCCGAAGAAGGCTGCATGCCCGAGGGACCCCTGCCCCGAGATGGCGAGAAGGTTCCAGGACGACGCAAAGATGATGAAGATGAGCATGAGGATGAGGAGGTTCAGGAGGTAGAGGTTCCCCGAGGCGAAGGGGGCGATGACCGCCAGCGCGAGCGCAAGGTAGGTGGAGTACCTGACCAGCCTCACGCTGTCCAGCCCCTTCACTCCTCAGCCTCCCCGAAGAGCCCCCTGGGCCGGATGATGAGCACCACGATGAGCACGATGAAGGAGACAGCGTCTTTCCAGGACCCTCCGATGAGGAACGCGGTCGCGTTCTCGGCAAGGCCGTAGAGGAGTCCACCAGCGATTGCGCCCGGGATGGACCCCAGCCCCCCGAGAATGATGATGGCAAAGGCCTTGATGGCCGGGATGGACCCCATGTACGGGTTGAAGACCTGGCCGCTCACGACCCAGAGGGTCCCTGCCCCTGCCGCGAGGGCGGAGCCGATCCCGAAGGAGAGCATGTCCATCCTCTCGACGTCGATCCCCACGAGCATCGCGCCCCTCCGGTTCTGGCTCGTCGCCCGGATGGCCATGCCGATGGGGGTCCTCTCGAGGAAGAGGTAGAGCCCGGCGAGGATCCCCGCCGTCACCACCAAGATGATCAGGTAATCGAGGGGGAGGGAGATCGGTCCGATGGGGATGGAGATCCCGCCGTACGGGCTCTGGATGCTCTGCCAGCGGTCCCCCCAGATCAGGGCGGCCACGCTCTCGAAGACATAGATGAGCCCGATGGAGAGGAAGATCTCGTTCAGCTTTCCTGTGCCGAGGATCGGACGGAAGCAGAGCCGTTCGACGACCCCCCCGATGAGGGCGAGCACGAGCATGGTGAGGAGGATGATGGCATAGGGGTTGATCCCCGTAAGGGCGAGGATGGCTGCCGTGACATAGGCCCCGAGCATCAGGAACTCCCCGTGGGCGAAGTTCAGGATCTTCATGACCCCGAAGATCAGGTTGAGTCCGGTTGCGAGGAGGAGGTAGATGCATCCTGCATAGAGCCCCCAGAAGACCATCTGCAACAGGATGCCCACTTCGACCATGGCGCCTACCTGAGAACCTTGTCTATGGAAGCTGAAAAAGGGTTGGATTTATGGGCTTCCGGGCTCGTACCAGTCAGGCACCACGAAGTCGGTGACCTTCAGGGTGTCCGGCCAGACGATCTTCGGCCTGGTCTCGCTGATGGTTGGATCCCAGAAGAGCTGCTCCATGTAGAGCTTGGCCTGGGACTCCCGGTAGTCCTTGGAGAAGGTGATGACGCCGTCCTGCATCGCCTCGATCATCTGGGGCATTCTCAGGTTGGCAAGGGCCTCGCGCACTGAAGCCTTGTCGATGGTTCCGGCATCCGCAACGGCCTGCGCAGCGATCCGGACCCCCTCGTACGTGGTGGCCCCCATCATGTCAGGGGTGGATCCCCACTTCTTGTTGTAGGTGGCCTTGAACGCCGTCACGGCATCCGCGATGGTACCCGTGGGGACGGTGTACGGGGAGAACTGGCTCTCGATGATGGAGTTCTCGCCGTACTGCCCGATACCCGTGTAGTACGGGGGCGCGTCGTTGTTCTCCACGGCGATGAAGAAGGTGTTCAGGCCGACCTCCCTTCTCGCCTGGGTCACCATCGGGACCATCTCGTTCGTAAAGGCCGCCACATAGACTACGTCGGGCTTCGCCGCCTTGATGGCGGTCAGCACGGTGTGGAAGTCGCTCTCCCCCATCTTGAAGGACTGGGCTCCCACGATCTGGACATTGAAATTGCTTGCATGGATGGTGGCGTTCACGGCAGAGTACACTCCCTGCCCGAAGGGGCTGTCCTGGTAGATGAGGGCGAGCCTGAGCGGGCGGTCAGCCGGGAAGTTGAACTTCGCGTTGATGGCCGGCCGAATCCCCTGGTCGATGAACATGGTCGTCCACTGCCCGTAAGCGTCGGTGGTCAGGCAGTGGTGGAAGATATAGCTCGTGTCGATATCGGTCCGGTGGGTGATGGTGGGGGTCGAGGCGCCGGTCACGACATACGGCACCTTGTACTCGGCGACGATCTGCTCGTGGGCGTAGGTGACA
>Ga0315279_10004231_pt1 | contig 19380 bp, 10 predicted proteins | sample YL17G06_20_MG_FD_203694 | JGI IMG/M metagenome (GOLD analysis project Ga0315279, IMG submission 203694) | Sediment microbial communities from Yellowstone Lake, YNP, Wyoming, USA - YL17G06_20 | ecosystem: Environmental > Aquatic > Freshwater > Lake > Sediment | place: USA: Wyoming | collected... | reverse complement strand
TCGCTGACCCCAATCATCAGTCAGAATCGGCAGGAGTCTGTTTTTTGCACCAATGATTCTCTATCCCTCGTCAGCCCCCAAAAACGGCAGAAGTCGAACTGAGGCATTACCCTTGCCCAGGCCGCTCATCACCGTACCGACAACCGCCACGTACTCCGCCAAGCCGAGCGTGTATCCTTCGGGAAGGGGCGTGTAAAACTCCGTCTCGTCGCTGCGATCCCTGACGGACCGCCTGAGATTCATCGTGTCACTCATGGGAACAAACTCCATTGGCCTTCGTCCGGCCGGCCATACGGGCCTCATTGTTCTCCGAATATCACCTCAATCGCGGGCGATGAGCCCATAAATCTCGCAAAAGTTCTAAGGACTGCTCCGGCAACCCTCAAGCCAGCAATCGATGGAAGCCGCGGCCTTTCTGCCCGCAGCGATGGCGCGAACGACCAACGACGCGCCCGCAACCGAATCACCGGCGGCGAAGATGCCCGGATCAGAGGTTTGATCATCCGGCCCGACGGCGAGATTGCCCTTAGGCTCCAATTTCAGGCCGAGTTTCTCGATCAGCCCCCTGTGCACAACGTGAGTAAAACCCATCGCCAGTAGGACCAGATCGACGTTCAGGCTGAATTCGGTGCCTGGTATTTCCTTCATTTCCCAACGGTCCCCCGTCTGAATCCACTGGACCTCACATCCATGCAATTGGCTAACCCGCACGCCAACGCCCGTAAACCTTTTCGTCAGCACGCACCAGCGGCGGATGCAGCCTTCCTCCTGCGAACTGGAGGTTCGCAGGATCTGCGGCCACAGCGGCCAGGGCGTTTGCGGATTCGCCTTCTCGGGCGGCTTGGGCAAGATCTCGAACTGGTAGATCTCCTTGGCGCCCTGGCGCCTGGCGGTGCCAACGCAGTCGCTCCCGGTATCTCCGCCGCCGATGACGACCACGACCTTGCCGCCGGCGTCAATGCGTTTGACACCGCGGAGGTCTTCGCCGGCGTTGATCCGGTTCTGCTGGGCGAGGTATTCCATCGCAAAGTGGATATTCTCCAATCCCCGTCCGACCACGCCGAGGTCGCGCGGCTCATCCGCTCCCATCGCCAGCAGGATGGCGTCAAACCGCTGCCGCAGATATTTCAGCGAAACATCCTCGCCAACGCACACGTCGGTTTGAAACTTCACACCCTCCGCCCGCATCTGTTCAAGGCGCCGGTCGAGAATCTTCTTGTCCAACTTGAAGTCGGGAATGCCGTACCTCGGCAACCCGCCGACGCGATTGTCCTTTTCAAAGACAACCACATCGTGACCGGCGCGAACCAGTTGCTGCGCGGCCGCCAGGCCCGCCGGACCGGAGCCAATGACCACCACCGACCGGCCTGTCTTTTGCTTCGCCGGCTGGGGCCGAATCCAGCCCTCGCGCCAGCCACGCTCCACCAGCGCCAGTTCCAGTTCCCGGATCGTGACGGGCTTGGCGTTGATCGAGAGGCTGCAGGCCGTCTCGCAGGGGGCCGGGCAGATCCGGCCTGTGATTTCCGGAAAGTTATTCCGCGACTCCAGCATCGCCAGCGCCCGCCGCCACTGCTTCCGGTAGATCATGTCGTTGAAATCCGGAATGCGGCTGGCCAGCGGGCACCCGAAGGCATGGCAATACGGTATGCCGCAGTCCATGCACCGCGCGGCCTGAATCTCGCAATCCTCCCGGGCGAGGAGTTGCTCAATCTCTTCGTAGTCGGCGATCCGCTCCTCGACCGGCCGCTTCGGGGCATCCTTGCGATCGTATTCCATGAAGCCGGTCGGCTTACCCACCGAACACCTCCTCTGTCGCCGAGACGGTTTCGGTGTCGCGATGCTCTTTGCTGCGCATCCGCTCGAGCACCTTGCGATAATCAATCGGCATAGCCTTCACGAAGAGCGCGAGGTGCGCTTCCCAGTCATCGAGCATGGCCTTGGCCCGCGGGCTGGCGGTATAGGCGGCGTGCCGGCGCACGAGGTCACGCAGGATGGCCTTGTCCTCCTCAGTCCAGACACTTTCGAGGTCCACCATGTCGAGGTTCGTGCGCATGCCAAAGAGTTCCGATTCGTCATAGACGTAGGCGATGCCGCCGCTCATGCCGGCGGCAAAGTTGTAGCCCGTCGCGCCGAGGACAACGACGATGCCGCCCGTCATGTACTCGCAGCCGTGGTCGCCGACACCCTCGACGACGGCTGTGGCGCCGGAGTTTCGGACGGCGAACCGCTCGCCTGCCATGCCCGAAATGAACACTTCGCCCCCCGTGGCTCCGTAGAGCACCGTGTTGCCGACGATAACATTCTCATGCGGCTGGAAGCAGGCCCCCGCTGGCGGCACCAGGATGATCCGCCCGCCTGACATCCCTTTGCCGAGGTAATCATTGGCGTCGCCCTCGACGCGGATCGTCACGCCCGGCGCCAGGAACGCCCCCAGGCTCTGGCCGGCCGATCCCTTGAAGGACAGGCTTATCGTGTCGTCCGGGAGCCCTTTGGCGCCATACCGCTTGACGATCTCGCCGCTGAGCATCGCGCCGACCGTCCGATGAACGTTCCGGATGGGCCGTTCGATGCGGACCGCCGCGCGGCGTTCGAGGGCCGGCTGGACCTGTGGCATCAGTTCCTGGTCGAGGCGCTGGCCGAGGTCATGTTCCTGGGAACGCGTGCAGTGGATCGCGGCCTTTTCCCCCAAGGGCGGCGCCAAGAGAGCGCTAAAGTCCAGCCGGCGGGCCTTCCAGTGGGTGATGGCCGGTGCCACGTCTAACAAGTCCACGCGGCCGATCATCTCGTCCACTGTCCGAGTACCCAATTCCGCCATGATCTCCCGCACTTCCCGGGCGATAAACCGGAAGAACCTCTCAATGTATTCTGGTTTACCCGCAAACCGTTTCCGCAACTCGGGGTCCTGCGTGCCTATGCCGACGGGACAGGTGTTCATGTGGCACTTGCGTATCATGATGCAGCCGAGCGTGACGAGAAGGGTGGTGCCGAATCCAAACTCCTCGGCTCCCAGCAGCGCGGCAATCGCGACGTCGCGACCGGTTTTGAGTTGCCCGTCCACCTGGACGCGGATGCGGTCGCGCAGCCTGTTGGCAACGAGGGTCTGCTGGGTCTCGGCCAAACCGAGTTCCCAGGGCAGGCCCACGTGCTTGATGCTCGTCAGGGGGCTGGCGCCGGTTCCACCATCGTGGCCCGAGATAAGCACCATGTCGGCCTTGCCCTTGGCGACACCGGCAGCCACGGTACCCACGCCGATCTCGGACACCAGTTTCACCGACACGCGGGCCCGTGGGTTTGCGGACTTCAGGTCATAAATCAACTGCGCGAGGTCCTCGATCGAGTAGATGTCGTGATGCGGCGGCGGAGAAATCAGCGTCACGCCCGGCGTCGTGTGCCGCACGTACGCAATCTCTCGAGAGACCTTGTGACCAGGCAACTGCCCCCCTTCCCCGGGCTTGGCGCCCTGAGCGATCTTGATCTGAAGTTCGTCGGCGCTCATCAGATAGACGGTCGTGACACCGAATCGCCCCGAGGCCACCTGCTTGACGACGCTGCGGAGGCTGTCGCCAGAAGGCAAGGGCTTGTAGCGCGTGGGGTCTTCGCCCCCCTCGCCGGAGTTGCTTTGCGCCCCGAGTCGATTCATCGCGATGGCAATCGTTTCGTGCGCCTCCTTCGAAATCGAACCGAACGACATCGCGGACGCCACAAATCGCCGGACGATGGAATCGACCGATTCCACCTCGGGGAGCGGAACCGGAGTCGTCTCCTTGAATCCCATCAGGCTCCGCAGGGTCACCCGCGACCGGGCTCGGTTGTTGATGAGTGACGAATATTGCTTGAAGATGCGGTAATCATCCATCCGGGTGGCATGCTGAAGCCAATGGATGGCCTCGGGGGTCCACAGGTGGTTTTCGCCGCCATTGCGGACATGGTACTGGCCGCCCACGTCCAAGAGGGGGTTCGGATCGCCCACTTGCGGAAACGCGCGAGCATGCAGCGTGCGGTACTCGCGAGCGATTTCCTCCAGGCCAATGCCGCTGATGCGCGACGCCGTCCCGCAGAAGTGTTTTTCCACGACGCTCTTATTGAGGCCGACGGCCTCGAAAATCTGGGCCCCGAAGTAGCTGCGGATCGTCGAGATGCCCATGCGGCTGAACGTCTTCAACAGCCCCTTCTTGATGGCGGTGATGTAGCGGTCCACAGCCTCTTCGGGCGTCGTTGGGCTCTCTAGGAGATTGTCTTGCGCGAGTTGCAGCACCGTGGCGAAGGCCGTGTGCGGGCAGATGCCGTTAGCGCCGTAGCCGATGAGCAGGGCAAAGTGCATGACCTCGCGGGCCTCACCCGTTTCGACGAGGATTCCCGCGCGCATCCGCCGTCCACGCCGCGTCAGATGGTGGTGGAGCCCCGCCGTCGCCAGAAGCACCGGGATCGGCGCACGGTCTTTGTCCATGTGGCGGTCTGTGAGCACCAGGAGCGTCGCCCCTTCGGCAATCGCCTTTTCCGCCTGGGCGAAGACGTCCTCCAGTGCGCCAGCGATCGCCTCGCCGCCCCCGGCGGCCGGAAAGAGAATATCGATGTCGCGTGTGACGATGTCCGGCGCACGGCCCTTGCGGAGGCGGGCCATGTCTTCCATCGTGAGGATCGGATGCGGCAGTTTCAGGCGGCGGACGTGCTCCGGCGTCTCCTCCAGAAGATTCCGATCCGGACCGACGAAACTCATCAGGCTCATCACCAGTTCTTCGCGCAGCGGGTCGATCGGCGGGTTGGTGACCTGTGCAAAGAGTTGCTTGAAGTAGGCGAACACGAGTTGCGGCCGGTCGGACAGCACCGCCAGCGCCGCGTCGTTGCCCATCGACCCAATGGCCTCCTGTCCGCGGGAGGCCATCGGCGTGAGGACCATCTTCAGTTCCTCTTCGCAGTATCCGAATGCCTGCTGGCGCGCGAGGAGCACCTGGGGATTCTCGGTCGGCATCTGCGACGGCTGAAAGAGGCCCCGGAGTTCAATGCGGTTGTCCCGGACCCATCGGCGGTACGGCCGGCGGCGCGAAATTTCGGCCTTGATCTCGTTGTCGGGCACGATCCGCCGCTCCTGGAGGTCCACCAGAAGCATCTTGCCCGGTTGAAGGCGCCCCCGCCGCAGGATTCGCTCGGCCGCAAAGTCGATGACACCCGTCTCCGAGGCCAGGACGATGTAGCCGTCCCTCGTGACGGTGTAGCGACATGGCCGGAGACCGTTGCGGTCGAGCGTCGCGCCGATGTAGCGGCCGTCGGTAAACACCAGGGCTGCCGGACCGTCCCACGGCTCCATGATGGCGGCGTGGTACTCATAGAAGGCGCGCTTGTCGTCGCTCATTTGAAATCGCGGGCCCCACGCCTCGGGCACCATCATCATGGCGGCGTGAGGGAGGCTGCGGCCGGCCATGACCAGGAGTTCCAGGACGTTGTCGAACTGGGCGCTGTCGCTGCCGCCTTCGACGATGGCCGGCAGCAGTTTCTCGAGGTCGTCGCTCAGGACGTCGCTCGCCAGGTCCGCCTCGCGCGCCCGCATGTGGCTGACGTTGCCGCGCAAGGTGTTGATCTCGCCGTTGTGGCCCAGCAGGCGCAGCGGCTGCGCCAGGCTCCACGTCGGGAACGTGTTGGTGCTGTACCGCTGGTGGACCACCGCGAAGGCGCTGGCAAAATCGGCCTCGCCCAGGTCCGGGTAGAACTCGACCAGTTGCGACCCGCGGAGCATGCCCTTGTAGACGATCGTGCGGCTGGAGAGGCTGGGGATGTAGAACTGGCTGGCGTCGGCGTCCGCCCAGGAGGCCGCCTCTTTTTCGGCCCGGCGGCGGATGACGTAGAGTTTCCGCTCAAACGCATCCGCCGCAATCCGGCCGCGGGCCAGGAACACCTGCTGCACGACCGGCTGGGAGGAGCGGGCCAGGTCGCCCAGGTGGCTGCTGGAGGTCGGCACGTCGCGCCAGGAGAGGACCTCGGCCCCTTCCTGGCGTGCGGCCGATTCCAGGGCCATCGCGCACCGCCCACGCAGGTCTGCGTCGGTCGGGAGGAACACCATGCCGACGGCATACCGGCCGACCTGGGGAAGGGGCGGCCGGCCGGCCGCCCCGAGAATCCTCCGAAAGAAGGCATCGGGAATCTGCAAGAGGAGCCCCGCGCCGTCGCCGGTGAGTTTGTCGCCGCCAACGGCCCCGCGGTGCTCCAGGTTCACCAGGACCTGGACGGCGTCCTGGACGACCTGGTGGTGCGGCTGGGCATCGAGGCGGGCCACGAATCCCACGCCGCAACTGTCGCGGTCCTGGCCGGGATCGTAAAGCCCGAACGGCTGCGGCCGCCCGGCCGCGCTTGTCCGAATTTTCTCCTGGGAGTTCATTCGGTTCGTACCCCCTGCATCCTGCGTGTGCGGCTTGACGTCGGCCTCCCGAGCGGCGAGGAAGGCGTGATGTTGGGTGCGGGCCCGGCCGGTCGTACCCGGCTCGCCAGCCGGCCACGGCACGGCCCGTAGCCGTGCCAGGGGGCGACGCCGCGGCAAGCCCGACCCGGCGGGCCGGTCAGTTCATTCTAGCGCCCCCGTGTGCGCAAGAAACAACCATTCGTTGCCCTTCCTCCGCTTTTCCGCGCATCCCCTGTTCCTTTGCCCGAATGCGCCAAGGATAAGATGCCGCGGGGGCGCCCCACGCAGGCGCCCCCTTGGCCACGCAAGAGGGGGGTACGTCCCTCTTGACTCTCCGAAAACCTCTTGCCGCCGCTGCACGTCTTCGCGCGGCGGGCATTCCTGCCTGCCGCGCGACGGCCGGCCCGCACGTGCTCAACTGTCGTAGTACAGGAAGAACTCGTGGGGATGCGGCCTGAGGTGCATCTCGTCGAGTTCCTTTTCGCGTTTCCAACTGATCCAGGCCTCGATGAGGTCGGGCGTGAAGACGTCGCCCGCCAGCAGGAAGTCGTGGTCCTTCTCCAGGGCCGCAACCGCCTCCTCCAGCGACCCCGGGGTCTTGGGCGTCTCGGCCAGTTCTTCCCGGGTCATCTCGTAGATGTCGCGGTCCAGGGGCTTACCCGGGTCGATCTTCCTGCGGATGCCGTCCAGGGCGGCCATCGTGATGGCCGCAAACGTCAGGTACCCGTTGCACGACGGGTCGGGCGGGCGGAATTCGAGGCGCTTGGCCTTCGGGTTTGCCGAGTACATCGGGATGCGGATGCCGGCGGAGCGGTTGCGGGCCGAGATGCAGAGGTTGACGGGGGCCTCGAACCCCGGGACGAGACGCCGATAGGAATTCGTCGTCGGGGCCGCAAAGGCGAGAACCGCCGCGGCATGCTTCAGGAGGCCGCCGGCGGCGTGGAGCGCCAGGTTCGACAGGCCCGCGTAGCCCTTGCCCGCAAAGAGGGGCCTGCCGCCCTTCCACAGCGAGAAGTGCGTGTGCATGCCCGAGCCGTTGTCCTGGAAGAGGGGCTTCGGCATGAACGTGACGGTCTTGCCGTGCCGCTTGGCAACATTTTTACAGATATACTTATACCACATGAGTTGGTCGGCCATGCGGAGGAGGTTGGTGAACTTCATGTCGATCTCGCTCTGGCCGGCCGTGGCGACCTCGTGGTGGTGCGCCTCGACCACGATGCCCACCTTGCGCATCTCGCAGACCATCTCGCCGCGGACGTCGCCCAGCGTGTCCGTGGGGCTCACCGGGAAGTACCCGCCCTTGAACGAGGGCTTGTACCCCAGGTTCGGCTCCTCGAAACGGGCGGTGTTCCACGCGCCCTCGTTGGAATCGATCTCGTACATGCCGCGGTGCTGGTTCTGCTCGTACCGGACCTCGTCGAAGATGAAGAACTCGGGCTCCGGCCCGATGGAGACCGTGTCCGCGAGGCCCGTCTTCCGGACGTACGCCTCGCACTTGCGCGCCACGTACCGCGGGTCGCGCGTGTAGTCCGCCCGGGTCACGGGGTCCACGATGTTCGCGATGACGCTGACCGTGGGCCGCGCGAAGAACGGGTCCAGGCAGACCGTGTCCGGGTCCGGCAGGGCCAGCATGTCCGACACGTGGATGCCCTGCCAGCCGCGGATGCTCGACCCGTCGAAGCCGAGGCCCTCGACGAACGTGTCCTCGTCCAGGACGTCGGTCGGGAACGAGCAGTGCTGCCACGTGCCGAGGAGGTCCACGAACTTCAGATCGACCATCTCGGCCCCGTACTTCTTGGCGTAGGCGAAGAACTCCTTCGGCGTCATCGGATGCTCCGTGGCCAACCGCGTACCCCTTGGCGCCTTGCACCGGCCCGCGTAGTGCTACAACGCTACTTGTGCCCAAGAGCCGCCAGGCGAAAACTCAAGCGTACGCCGCTTTCAGGCTGTAGCGCGGGCGTACGCCCGCGCCTTCCTGCGCGGGGCACAAGGCCCCGCGCTACCAGTTAGCAAGGGCCGTGCCAACAGGGTGCTGAATCTGTAAGTCATGCCGGCGGAAGCAGTTACACGTCGCGCCGCCTGAAGGCTGGCCGCATTGAGCCTACCATTTCGTCTGATTCAGGTAGCATTTCCTACCGAACGGTAGCCTTCGTGCCGCCCGGCCGCGCCAGGACCCGGGGTCTTCCTTGCCGCCCCATCCGCAAGGGTCTCACCCGATGGCCTCGCGGCCTTCCTCGCCGGTCCGGATGCGGATGCAGCGTTCCAGCGGGAGGATGAAGATCTTGCCGTCGCCCGTCTCGCCCGTGCGCGCACCTTTGACGATGGCGGCAATCGTGGGCTCGACGAAGTTGTCGTTGACGGCGATCTCCAGGCGGACCTTCTTCAGGAGGTTGCCCGTCTCCTTGACGCCGCGATAGACCTCGGTGATGCCCTTCTGCCGCCCGTGCCCGAGGACCTCGTTGACGGTCAGGAGGTTCACCTGGGCCTTGTAGAGTTCCTGCTTGACGCTCTCCAGTCGGTGCGGCGGGATGATGGCGATGACGAGTTTCATGGGCCGTTCTCCTTGCGGGTATCCGCCTACTCGATGAGCGTGTAGCCGGCCTCGCGGTGCTGCGTCAGGTCCAGGCCGACTCGCTCATCGTGCTCCGAGACCCGTAGCGGGGTGATGGCGTTGACCAGCGCGAGCAGGCCGAACGTTCCGGCAAACGCGAACGCCGCCGTCACGACGACGGCCAGGAATTGCGCGCCCAGCAACGTGCCGCTTCCGTAGAACAGCCCGTCGGCCCCCGCCGGGTTGACCGCCCGCGTGGCCCAGAGGCCCGTCGCCAGGACGCCCCAGACGCCGCCGACGCCGTGCACGCCGAAGGCGTCGAGCGAGTCGTCGTAGCCCAGGCTGTTCTTCAGGAACGTGACCGCCAGCCAGCAGGCGAGGCCCGCCACCAGGCCGATGCCGACGGCCCCCAGCGGCGTCACGAACCCGGATGCGGGCGTCACGGCCGCCAGGCCCGCCACCGCGCCGGTAATCATTCCGAGCATCGTCGGGCGCTGGTTGAATCTCCAGTCCAGGACCGACCACATGACGCCTGCGGCGGCCCCGGCCGCGTGCGTGGCCACGAGGGCCCCCGCCGCCAGGCTCCCGGCCGCCAAGGCGCTGCCGGCGTTGAACCCGAACCAGCCGAACCACAGCAGGCCCGCCCCCAGCACCGCCAGCGGCAGGTTGTGCGGCGGCGAGATGGCGTGCGGGTAGCCCTGGCGCTTCCCCAGGAACAGCGCGGCCGCCAGCGCGGAAACGCCTGCCGTCAGGTGCACGACCACGCCGCCGGCGAAGTCGAGGGCTCCCAGGGCCTTCAGCCAGCCCCCCGCGCCCCACATCCAGTGGCAGACCGGGTCGTAGATGACCGTGGCCCAGAGAAGCGAGAAGAGGCAGAACGCGCCGAACCTCATCCGCTCGGCAAACGCCCCCAGGATGAGCCCCGGCGTAATGACGGCGAACATCGCCTGGAAAATCATGAAGGCCGTGTGCGGGATCGTCGGGGCATAGTCGGCGTTCGGCGCCGCCCCCACGTTGTGCAGGCCTATCCAGTCGAGGCCCCCGATGAGGCCACCCAGGTCCGGCCCGAACGACAGGCTGTACCCGAAGAATATCCACTGGAGCGTCACCAGGCACAGCACCATCATGCACTGCATGAGGACCGACAGAATGTTCTTGCGGCGCACGAGGCCCCCGTAGAAGAACGCCAGGCCGGGCGTCATCAGCATCACCAGGGCGGCCGAGACCAGGACAAACGCGGTGTCGCCCGAATTCATCTCGCCTCCTCCTTACAGGGGCCCCGGGCGCCTCATGCCGTCCTGCGGTCGCCGGGCCGCTTGCGGCCGGGCGTATCGGGGCCACGCTGAGGGTATAACAAGCGGCATGCCAGGGGAGAGGAGAAGTGGAGAAATAGCACCTAACTGCTTTGCTTGCAAGGACTTACAATCCGCCAATCCGCCGACTGGGCCGAAGGGTAGGGGCACTGAATCCTACCATAATGTAGGAGAATCAGCCTACGGCTACCGTTTGGTCCTGAATCGCCGGTAGTCGATGCCGTGCTTGTGCACCCGGATGCCCATGAGGCGCTCCGTGATGCCCAGGGCCCGCGCGGCCTTGGCCAGGTTGCCGCGCGCGCTCTTCAGGGCGTCCAGGAGCATCTCGCGTTCCAGGTTGTCGAGGGCCGCCTGGAGGTTGCCCGCCGGCTGGGTGCCCGTGGCCTCGGCCGTCTGGAGGGTGGGCGGCAGGTGGTGGCCGTGGATGACGTCGTCGCCGGACACCAGGACCGCCCGCTCGATGCAGTTCTCCAGTTCCCGGATGTTGCCCGGCCAGTGGTAGGCCATGAGCATGTCGATGGCGGGCGTGGAGATGCGCTTGATGTCCTTGTGATGGAGTTTGCCGTACTTCTCCACGAAGTGGTCGGCCAGGAGGAGGATGTCGGCCTTGCGCCCCCTCAGGGGCGGAATGTGGATGGGGAACACGTTCAGCCGGTAATAGAGGTCCTGGCGGAACGTGCCCGCATCCACCAGGGCCTCCAGGTCGCGGTTCGTGGCTGCAATGACGCGGGCGTCGGTCTTAATCGTCTCCGAGCCGCCCACCCGCTCGAACTCCTTCTCCTGGAGGATGCGCAGCAGGCGTATCTGCGTGTGGGCCGAGAGGTCGCCGATCTCATCCAGGAAAATCGTGCCGCCGCGCGCCAGTTCGAACCGGCCCTTGCGCTGCGCGGTGGCCCCGGTGAACGACCCCTTTTCGTGGCCGAAGAGTTCGCTCTCGATGAGGGTCTCGGGGAGCGCGGCACAGTTGACCTTGACGAGGGGCCGGCCGGCCCGGTCGCTGTTGTAATGGAGGGCGTGGGCCACGAGTTCCTTGCCCACGCCGCTCTCGCCCCTCAGGAGCACCGTGGTCTGCGTGCGGGCCACCTGGGCGATGAGGTCATAGACGGCCTGCATGGTCTTGGCGTTGCCGATGATGTTGGCGGGGCGGAACCGGTCCTTCAGTTCCTCCTGGAGCCTGAGGTTCTCCTCCACCAGGTGTTGCCGCTCCTCCTGGGCCGACTGCCGCAGGCGCGCGGCCTGGGCGATGAGCGACGCAATGATCGAGAGGAGGCGCACGTCCTCCTCCAGCGACTTCTCTTCCGAGAACAGCCGGTCGGCGCTCAGGGCGCCGATGGCCTCGTTGCCCAGTTTGATCGGGACGCAGATGAACGAGACGTCCTTCTTGCGGAGGCCCTTGCGCGCCCCCGTCCGATCCAGAAACTGGGGCTCTTCGGAGATGCGGGGCACCACCATCGGTCGACCCGAGGCAACCACCTTGCCCGTAACCCCTTCGCCCAATTGGTAGCGACCGCGATGCTGCTGACTTGTCGAGAGCCCGTATGCAGCTTCAATAGAAATCTCGCCCGTTTCCCGATTCAGAAGCGTAATCGTGCCCCGCAACATGTCCTTGTGCCGCGCCATGGCCCTCAAGACCTGGCCCAGTACCTCGCGCAAGTCCATGCTGCTGTCCAGGGCCCGGCTGATCTCAAACAACAGTGATAGTTCCGGCACATCGTGCCGGATTGCCGGCGGTTTGCCAGGGGCTCCCTCATTCGTATCGTACTTCCGCATCACAGATACACTCCTTCAGTCATCCGGCGCCGACGCGTCGAGCAACGAACTTGTCGCGTCTCCATCCCAGCAAGGCCCAGCCGGTTGCAGTACCTCGATTTCCGGACCCGCAGACCTGGCCTATCATAGGCAACCGGCCACAAAGCGCCAAGGACGATCCGCCGGGTGCGCCCGGCGGCCATGGCGAGGTTCTCCGTCTCCGAAACCAAGTGAAATCCTGTCTCTCCCCTTCCCCCACTACCCAAACGGCCGCCAAGAGAGTAAGATGGTTGGGTTCGGTTTTCCATTTTTCCAACCAGGGGCTCTGAACGTACGGTCGGAATCGGGAGAACCCCGATGGCACAGGTGAACGATCAGTTGAGCACCGGCCTTGCCGGATTGGACCGGGTCTTGAAGGGCCTCATTCCGGGCGACAACGTGGTGTGGCAGGTCAGTTCGGTGGACGATTATCGCCCCTTTGTCAAACCGTACTGCGACAGCGCGCGGGATCGGGGCCAGCGGCTTATCTATTTTCGTTTTGCCCGCGATGAACCGCTGGTCACCGAGGAGCCCGGCGCTACGATTTGTCGGCTCCATCCCGAAGCGGGATTCGAGGCGTTTCTCACGGAGATTCACAAGACGATTCAGCAAACCGGTTGCGGCGGCTATTACGTGTTCGACTGTCTGTCCGACCTGGCCGTCGACTGGTACAGCGACCAGATGCTCGGCAACTTCTTCCGGCTGACCTGTCCCTACCTCTTTGACATGGAGGCGATCGCCTACTTCGCCATCCTCCGGAACATCCACTCCGCACAGGCCACCCGTGCCATTGCCGACACAACGCAAATCCTCCTGGACGTGTATCGCTATCAGCAGCGGCTCTACGTCCATCCCATCAAGGTCCAGCAGCGGTATTCCCCGACGATGTACATGCTCCACGCCTGGGCCGGAGACGATTTCCCTCCGGTCACGGAAAGCGCGGTGACCTCCGAGGTCCTGACCAGCACGCCGCGACCGGGACCCGACGCCACCACGTGGCACCTTGGCGTCTGGAACCGCACCTTCCTGCAGGCGGAACAGGCCATGGAAGCCTTGCGCCGCGGGGAGGCAACCCCCCAGGCCGACGAGCCCTTTCGATGGCTGCTGCGCATGGCCATCTCGCGCGACGAACGGGTCCTCCGTCTGCTGCAGCAGTACCTGACCCTCTCCGACGTGCTCGACGTCCGCAAACGCATGGTCGGCACCGGTCTCATCGGCGGCAAAGCGGTCGGCATGTTGCTGGCCCGCACCATTCTCCGGAAGGCGGATTCGCGGTGGGCTGACGTCTTGGAACCCCACGATTCGTTCTACGTCGGCTCGGATGTTTTTTATACGTTCCTGGTGCAAAACGGCATCTGGTGGGTTCGGGAGAAGCAGAAGAACCCCGCCACGTTTCTCGAGGGCGCCGAGCGGGCCCGGCACCGGATGCTGACGGGCAGTTTCTCCCAGGACATCCTCAGGCAGTTCGAGTACATGCTCGACTACTTCGGCCAGTCGCCCATCATCGTCCGCTCCAGCAGCCTGCTGGAAGACGATTTTGGCAATTCCTTTGCCGGCAAATACGAGAGTATTTTCTGTGCCAACCAGGGAGCCAAGGAGAACCGCCTCGAGGACTTCCTTTCGGCCGTCCGCACCATTTATGCCAGCGCCATGAGCGAACAGGCACTGCGGTACCGCGCCCGCCGCGGCCTCCTGGATCGCGACGAACAGATGGCCTTGCTGATCCAGCGGGTTTCCGGCACCTTGAACGGCAAACTGTTCTATCCGCCGATCGCCGGCGTGGGACTTTCCTTTAATCCTTATGTCTGGAACCCGCAGATCGACCCGGCGTCCGGCGTGTTGCGGCTGGTGCTGGGGCTGGGCACCCGAGCGGTAAACCGTCTGGAGGATGACTACACGCGGGTGGTCGCGCTGAACGCCTCTCAACTCCGTCCCGAGACCACGCCCGAGGAGGTCCGCACCTATGCCCAGCGGAAGGTCGATGTCTTGGACCTCGAGGCCAACCAGTTGTTATCGCTTCGGCTTGGCGATGTGCTGCGACAAAGCCCGGCCATCCCGATTTCGCTGTTCGCTTCCCAGGACGAAACCGGGACCCCCGCAACGACGACGGGCCCGGGAGCGGGTGAGCCGCCGTGGGTGTTGACCTTTGATCGCCTTTTCTCACAAACCACCTTTGTCCAGGATATGCGGGAAATGCTCGCCGCGCTGCAGACGGCTTACCAGTACCCCGTGGACATCGAGTTCACGGCGAACTTCGACCGGGACGGCCGCCATAAGATTAACCTGGTCCAATGCAGGCCCCTTTCGGTCAAAGAAGGGCTGCCGGTCCGGGACCTGCCTGCCGACCTCGGTCCGAAGGACGTGATTCTTGACGCCCGCGGGGCGGTCATCGGTCAAAGCCGAGATATTCTCCTGGATCGGATCATCTACGTAGTGCCAAGTGTGTACGGCAAATTGCCGATCCGCGATCGCTACACGATCGCCCGGCTGATCGGTCGCATCGGGCGCCCCGAAGCATCCCCCAAACCCCAGAACGTCATGCTCATGGGGCCGGGCCGGTGGGGAACCACCACCCCTTCCATGGGGGTTCCCGTATCGTTTGCGGACATCAACACGGTCTCTGCCATTTGCGAGATCGTCGCCATGACGGAGGATTGGGCACCGGACGCCTCCCTGGGAACCCATTTCTTCAACGAGTTGATCGAAATGGACATCCTGTACCTGGTGCTGTTTCCGAAACGGGAGGGCAACCTCCTCAATGATGCGCTCCTGCTGAATGCGAGGAACCGGCTCGCGGACGCGGCGCCCGATGCCGCCGACTGGGCTCATGCGGTCCGGGTGATCGACGCGTGCGACCTGCCGGGCGGCGGTCCGGTGATCCTGAACGCCGACCCCTTGGAAAAACGGGCCGTCTGCTACCTGCGGACCCACGCGAAAAATCTCTGAAACCGCGTCACGGTATGCTCCACCTTCCAGGTCCGGCCTCGCCGAGCAGCCGACCATAAGCAACCACCACGTGATAAGAGAATCACTCCATATCCCTCTCCGGCCAAACTGGCGGTTTGGAGAATCGGGCGGCCATTGGCATCTTGCCCGCCGATGGGGATTGACGATGGCGTCCCCAAGAGGAGTCGAACCTCTAACCTTTGGCTCCGGAGGCCAACGCTCTATCCATTTGAGCTATGGGGACGCGCCAGGGCTGAATTCTAGACAACGGGACGCCCCTGTCAACCCTTTCCTGCGACACCCTTTCCTGCGGCGACATCCCACGGCCCGGCCCTTGATTTGCCCGCCGGCGAGTCGCTAGCATACGTCGGGCGGAAGGCACCCATGCGAATCATCGCCGGGACTCATCGCAGGCTGAAGATCGAGGCGCCGGAAGGCCTCACGACCCGGCCGATGACCGACCGCGTGCGGGAGAACCTGTTCAACCTCCTCGGCGGCACGGTGGTCGATGCGGTGGTGCTGGACCTTTTCTGCGGCTCCGGCGCCTTGGGCCTGGAGGCCCTCAGCCGCGGGGCCGCCGGGTGCACCTTCGTTGACAACGACCGCGCCGCCGTCAACGTGGTCGAAACCAATTGCAGGCGGCTGGGTTTACGGGATAGGGCGCGGATCCTGCGGCGGGACGTCCTCGGGCCGGGAGCGTGGATTCGACCGGTCGGGGCGAGTGCCTATACGATTATCCTGGCCGACCCGCCGTACAGGATGACGGTCGATCCCGCCGGGCAGCAGCACCTGGCCGAGATGGCCCAGGCCCTCGTCCGCCTAGGCTGCGTGGCGACGGGGGCGACCGCGATGCTCCGGGCCGAGCGCGGCACGCGGGTCAACCTGCCATGGGGCGGGTTTGAACTCGCCGACGCGCGATCGTACGGAACGACGACGCTCTACCTGATGACGTACCGTGGTGTCATCGAGCCGCGGGTTTAAACCCGCGGGCGTCTTCATACGCGCGCGGCTTCACAACCACGGCGCCAGGGCCGTGGCACGAAGCCCGGGGCCCGTGACTGGATAGGCTGGCGTCATGACACGAGTGACAACCGCAGGCCCGCAGGCCCGGTACCGGTATCTCGACCCCGAGACGCTCCTGCGGCTGGGCAACATCAACATCGTTGCCCGGTCGGTGGTGGAGGGGTTTATTTCCGGACTGCACCGGAGTCCGCACCACGGTTTCTCCGTGGAATTCTCCGAGCACCGCCCCTATACGCCGGGCGATGAGCCCCGGCACCTCGACTGGGTCGCCTACGCCAAGACCGACCGCTTCTACGTCAAGCAGTACGAGCAGGAAACCAACCTCCGCTGCCACATCCTGCTGGACTGTTCCGGGTCGATGAACTACTCCAGCGGGCGGGGCCTGACGAAACTGGAGTACGGGTCGTTCCTGGCGGCCACGCTGGCGTACCTGATGACGCGGCAGCAGGACGTGGTGGGCCTGGTGGCGTTCGACCACGAGATCCGCCTGCACATGCCGCCCGCCGGGTCGCCCGCCCACGTCAACGAGATGTGCCGGCGGCTGGAGCACCTCAAGACGGGCGAGGTCACCAGCCTGGCCAAGCCGTTCCACGACCTGGCGGAGATGATCAAGCGGCGGGGCCTCATCATCGTCATCAGCGACTTGTACGACGACGAGAACGAGGTCATCCGGGCCCTCAGGCACTTCCGGCACAAGAAGCACGGCCTCATCCTCTTCCATATCTTCGACGCGGCCGAACTGGAATTCCCGTTCACCCAACTGACGCAGTTCCTCGACCTGGAAACGAACGAGAAGTACCAGGTGGACCCCAAGGCCGTACGCGAGGCCTACCTGGCGGAACTGAGGGCCTTCATCGACCGCCACAAGAAGGCCTGCTCCGATTCGGACACCGAGTACGTCCTGACGGACACGAGCGTGCCCTACGGGTTCCTGCTGCGGTCGTACCTGGCGCGGCGGGAGAAGATGCGATAGCCGTTTCACCGCCGAGGATTCGCGCGGTGGGCATTCTTGCCCGCTGCGCGCCGATGCGCGTGATTGTGCGCGGCAGGCAAGACTGCCCGCCGCCCGATGGTGCGACAGGTTCAGCCGCGCGCCGAAGGCAGGCGCGCCGGCAACGGATGGATAAGATGAGCGATTTTCTATCGCGATTCTTCCTTACCGGGGGCTGGGCGGCATACTGGCTTGCCGCTGCGGCCCTGGCGGCGGCCATCCCGGTCCTCATTCACATGATCCACACGGCCCGCGCGCCGGAGGTGCCCTTCCCGACGCTGCGGTTCCTGAAGACGGCGGCCGAGAAGACGGCCCGGCGGAGGCGCCTGGAAAACATCCTGCTGATGATCCTGCGGATGCTCCTGTTCGCCGGGCTGGCGTTTGCGCTCTCGCGGCCGTTCCTGTCGGAGGCGTTCGGCCTCTTCGCCGAGCAGGAGGGCGGCGCGGCGGTCCTGGTCCTCGACAATTCCTACTCGATGAGCGTCCGCCACGAGCAGGATACCCGGTTCTCGCAAGCCAAGCGAGAGGCACGCACCCTCCTTGACGACCCGCGGTGCCGGCCCGCCCAGGCGGCCGTCCTGCTGACAAATCCGGGCACGGCGCCCGTGCCCAACCGCCTCGCCGCCGACCGGGCCCGCCTGTTTGCCGACATCGACGGGGCACAGATCTCCAGCGGCAAGGCCGACCTCATCGGCACCCTCAAGGCCGCCTACGCCCTCCTGGACAAGGCCGAATCGACCGACAAGCGGCTCTGGATCCTCACGGACCGCCAGGCCCTCTCGTGGCAGGGCCTTCAGAACCTGGAGGAACCCCGCAAGCACCCGGACATCCCGGTGGCCATCATCCGGCCCACCGAGCCGTCGCTGACGAACGTCGCACTCGTGAGCGCCGACGTGGTCTCGCGCAGCCGCGTCGTCGGCATGCCCATCCGCATCGACGTGCTGGTTCGCAACAGCGGCCCGGCTCCCGAGAAGCGCAACATCCTCCTGTTTGTGGACGACTTCGGCCAGGCCCGGCAGAAACTGCCCGTCGACCTGGCGCCGGCGGGCGCAACCGGCTCGACGCACATGGCCTGCTTCTCACACGTTTTCGAGAAGCCGGGCCCGCATCGCGTGCTGGCGGCCCTGGAGGGCACGGATTCGCTCGACCTCGACAACACCCGCCGCATCGCCCTGGTGATCGCCGACCGCATCCCGGTGCTCCTGGTGAAGCAGCAGCAGGCCGACGTGCCGTTCCAGGACGCCGACTTTTACCTCGTGCGCGCCCTGGACCCCGTGGGGGCCGGCGCCGAGACCCCGCCTGCGGGCCGAAGCCCTACGGCGGGCGAAGGCCCGTGGGCCATCCGGCCGGTGGAGACGACGGTGGCGAACTTCGACCCGGCGGCCCTCGAGCCCTACGAGGCGGTGTTCCTGAACAACGTGGGGGGCCTGAAGCCGGAGACCGTCAAGGCCCTGGCCGACTACGTGGCCCGCGGCCGGACGCTGGTGGTCTTCTGCGGCTCGAACGTGGCGCCGCCCGAGTACAACCGCCTCTTCGTTGACGGCGCGGCGGGCGGGGGCCTCCTGCCCGCGCGCCTCAAGGAACGCGTCGGCGACTCGGTCCTCAGGACCACCGTCGAAAAGGTCACCCAGGTCCTCGGCCAGTCGCCCTACCTGGAGGACCTGGTCGAGAAAGCCGAGATTTACCAGGACATACTGGTTTATGAATACATCAGGACCGACGCGGCGCAGGCCGACTCGGTCCTGGCGCGCCTGGGCAACGGCGACCCGTTCCTCCTGTACAAGCCGTTCGGCGAGGGGCACGTCCTGCTGTTCACCGTGCCGGCGACCGCCGACTGGTCGAACCTGCCCATCCGGAACCTGTTCCTGCCGCTGGCCATGCGCATCGTGCACCTGGCGGCCCGCAGCCAGAACGAGCGCACGAACCTGCTGGCGGGCCAGCCCTTCGAGACGAACCTGTACCCGCTCCTGAAGGCCGCCGCCGCGGCCGAGGTCTCCGGCCCCCTGGGCCCCGCCGGCCAGACCGCCTCGGAGCAGCGCGAAACCCTGGTCGCCGACGCCAGGAACATCCTGAAGTTCGACAAGACCTGGCAACTCGGCTACTACACCTGGCGCGTGCCCGGCCAGGGCCAGGTGGGCGGCGTCTTCTGCACGAACCCCGACGGCACGGAGTCCGACCTGGCGGAGATCGCCGACGAAAAACTCCGCGCCGACGTGGGCGCCCGGGAAACCCACGTCGCCGCAAGCCTGGCGGACCTCGTGTCGCGCTTCAAGGACACCGCCCGCCGCGAACTCTGGCAGTACATCCTGATGGTCTGCCTCCTGCTGGCCGTGTGCGAGCCGCTGATTGCCAACTGGATGCGACCCGACCGGCAGCG
>Ga0315279_10004230_pt1 | contig 19389 bp, 16 predicted proteins | sample YL17G06_20_MG_FD_203694 | JGI IMG/M metagenome (GOLD analysis project Ga0315279, IMG submission 203694) | Sediment microbial communities from Yellowstone Lake, YNP, Wyoming, USA - YL17G06_20 | ecosystem: Environmental > Aquatic > Freshwater > Lake > Sediment | place: USA: Wyoming | collected... | reverse complement strand
CTGGGGCGTGAAGCTCGGCGACGACCAGGTCATTGCCACCATGGGCAGCAAGGACGCCATCGCCAAGCTGCCGATGGCGATCCTGAACCCTGGCGACCTGGCCATAGCGCCGGTGCCGGGTTACCCGACGTACAACATCGGCCACGTCTTCGCCGGGGCCGTCACGCACCAGGTGCCGCTGCTGAAGGAAAACGGCTTCCTGGTGGACTTCGACGCCATCCCCCTGGAGGTCCGCAGGCTGGCGAAGGTCCTCTGGATCAATTACCCCAACAACCCGACGACGGCGACTGCGCCGATGGAGTTCTTCGAGCGGGCGGTCGAGTTCGGGCGCAAGAACGACATCCTGATCGCCCACGACTCGGCCTACAGCGAGAACACCTACGACGGCTACAAGTCGCCGAGCATCCTCCAGGTGCCGGGGGCCCAGGACGTGGCGGTGGAGTTCTTCTCGCTTTCCAAGGCGTTCTGCATGACCGGCTGGCGGGTGGGCTGCCTTGCGGGCAACGCCTCGGCCGTGGCGGCGCTGGGCAAGGTCAAGGACAACGTGGACAACGGCACGCCGCGCCCGGTGCAGTTCATGGCGGCCAAGGCCCTGGACCTGGCCGAGACCCTCATCCCGCCCATAAACGCCGTTTACCAGCGCAGGCGCGACCTGGTGGTCGATGCGCTCAACTCGGCCGGGTGGTCCCTGGAAAGGCCGAAGGCGACAATCTATGTCTGGGCCCCGGTGCCGCAGCGTTATAATGGCGACAGCGGGGCCTTCGTGACGGACCTGCTGGAGAAGACGGGCGTGATGGTGACGCCGGGCCGGGGCTATGGGCAATGGGGCGAGGGCTACTTCCGCATGGCCCTGACGTACCCGGACGCGGTCCTGGCCGACGCCATGAAGCGCATCGCCGAGTTCTGAATGTGTCCTGATGTCCAACGCTCAGTGCCCAATGGAAGTAAGGCTGGAATCGACCGACGGACCGGGCCGCCAGGCCGAGGTGTGGGTTGGCGGATCGCTGCTGGTTGTGATGGACGAGTACACCCGGCCGGGCGAGCGGACGGCGCCGGGCCCGCTGCCGGACGCCAAGTTCGTCTACATGACCGAAGAGGCCTTCTCCTGGGACGAGGCGATCGCCGCCAATCGCTCCGAGCGAAGGCTTCTCGAACCCCTCCGCGCCTGGCGGTACGCGGGCTACGGGCGGGTTGTGCAGATCATGCCCGTGGTGATCGACTTCGGGCTGATGTGCATGGAAGACGCCAACTGGACAAACGACGAGAAACTAGTCGGCAGGTTCGTGTGCGTGCCGATAGATAGGCTGTCGCTGACTCGCCACGAGTCCGACCGCTGGCCTGAGGATTTGCGATGATGCCCTAGCGAAGCTGAAGGGAAGAACGCAGGATGAACCGAATAGCGATCTGCCGGACAATAGCGGCGGCGTCACTTGCCGTGTCGTCGATGTCGGCCGCCCAGGCGCCCGCGACCGCCCCCGCGCCGGCGCCCGTGGTGGCGCCCGCGACCGCCCCCGCGCCGGAACCCGTGGTGGCGCCCGCGACCACCCCCGCGCCGGGACCCGTAGTGACGCCCGCGACTGCCCCGGCGTCGTCCGAACCCGGCAAGGCCGTCCAGGCCGCGGGCAAGTACGCGGGCTGCCTTGACTGGCTGAGAAGGGCACAGCGCGAGGTCAGCAGCATCGACGGTGCCAAAGACCCCGCCCAGAAGGACTACCTGCTGGGAGTGCTCTTGACGGACTACGTCAAGGTTGGGGACATACCTTCGGCCGAGGCCGTCTTTGAGGATATCTCCTCTCAGCAAAGACTCTTCTGGTCTGGAGGGCTGATCGCGGGGATGCTGGTCCGGGGCGTTGACGAGGCCAAGGCGATGAGGATGCTCGCGGCCATAAGCGACAAGGAAATCCGCCAAATCATCTTTCGGCAGCTCGCCTTGCAGATGGTCGGCATGGAACCCCTCGTGGGGCTCCAACTCGTGCGCAAATTGCCGGCCGAGGACCAGACGTCGGTGTTGGGGCAATGGGTGATGAACCTTGTGCTGGCCGGCAAGCTGGTCAATGCCCGCATCGCCTCGGGTGGCGCAACTTCCGAAAGCATGAAGCAAGTCGTCGCCGTGCTGGATCTTGCCGGGCGGGTGGCCCACGGCGAGAAGACCTTCGCCGAGGCCCAGGCCGCCAGCGGAAAAGACCTCAACGACTTTCTGCCTTACATCATGGTGCTGGACTGGGAGAATGTCGACAAGCTCGATCCTAACGTCGCCGAGAGCGTCCTCAAGGCCGTCCCGGCCTCGCCGGCCCGGGCGGGCATGGAGATCGGCATGGCCAAGAACTTCATCAGGCAGCGCCGGCACAAGACAGCCGAGGCGCTGGCCAACATGATGGTCGCCGATCTCAAGCAAGTGCCCGCGGATAAGGTGCCCGGGCCGGTGTACCTGGAGATCGCCATGGTAATGGCCGGGGTGGGGCGGTTCGACATGGCGAAAACGATGTTCGAGCGGGCCATGTACGACCGGACCCAGAGCGTGGCCATCGACAACCTGCTGAAGTTCTTCGAGACTCTCATTGAGGCCGACGGCGGGGACATGGCCGACAGGCTGGCCGCAAGGATCCCGCCCGGCCTGTTCCGCCAGCAGATATCGCGGACATGGGCAAGGTTCTACATCATGCACGGCCAGGCCGACCAGGTCCGCGTACTGCTCGGCAAGGCCTCCACGCCGGGCGAACGGGCCGCCCTGTACATAGGCGTCGCCGCCGGCCTGAGAGACCTGGCCGACAAGGCCGAGGAAGCGAAACGGTAAGATGACCGCAGTCGAACATGGGCCTTCGGCTCGCCCGATAAAGGAAAAAGCCGAGGACGAGAACGAGGACGATGGCTGTCGCCGGGATCGTGCCCCGACCACCTACTACCTTCTTTTCAGAGCAGAGATCAATCGCGAGGCATGAGATGAAGCAAACGCCAGACAAAGACACGCGGCTGCTCCAGCAGATCAAGCCGTGCAACCTGCTCTCATTCGGCCCCGACACCCCGGCCCTCGAACTGGAGGGCCTGAATGTCTTGATCGGCCCCAACGGCTCCGGCAAGTCCAACCTGATTGAGGCTCTGGCGTTGATGCGGGCGACGCCCATACCGCCGCAAGCGACATCCAATTCCGATGTTCGAGGCGTGGTTCGGCGCGGAGGAGGCGTACAGGAATGGATTTGGAAGGGCGGCCAGGGCCGGCCCGCTTCGGTGGAGCTTGTCGTGAGCAATCCGAAGGGCAGTCAGTCACTGCGGCATATGTTTGCCTTCAGCGGCGGAAGGCAGGGATTCCTTCGGGAGAACGAGCGAATCGAAGAGGAGTCGCCATCGAGTTCAGGTTCGGAGGTGCACTCTTACTATGAGAACGGCAATCTCACCTTCAAAGTCGCCGGTGAGGCTGGCGAACGGAAGCGGAGTATGCAAGCGGTCAGTTGTGAGTGGTCAATCCTTGCCCAATTGCGGGACCCTCATGCCTATCCGGAGATTACGTACCTGGCCGAGACCTACGAGACGTGGCGAATCTACCGGGAGTGGACTTTCGGCCGCAACACTGTGTTCCGCGAGCCGCAAAAGGCGGACATGCGCAATGACCGGCTCGAGGAGGACTTTTCCAACCTGGGGCTCTTCCTGAGCCGCCTGAACAAGACTCCCAAGGCCAAAAGGACCATCTTGGAAGGGCTTCGGGACCTTTACGACGGGCTGACCGATTTTGAGGTAATCGTCGAGGGCGGAAGCGTTCAGGTATTCTTCACCGAGGGTGATTTCTCCATCCCCGCCACGCGGCTGTCGGATGGTACGCTGCGATACCTCTGCCTGCTCGCCATTCTCTGCGATCCCACGCCCCCGCCTTTGATCTGCATAGAAGAGCCGGAACTGGGGCTGCACCCGGATATTCTGCCCAAGCTGGCTGATCTGCTGCTGGGCGCATCGACGAGGACCCAGATAATCGTCACCACACATTCCGACATTCTGGTCGACGCGATGACCGAGCATCCGGAAACGGTGGTGGTGTGCGAGAAGCATGAGGGACAGACGGAAATGTGCCGGCTCAAGAAGGAAGATCTGGCCGCGTGGCTGGATCAATATCGGCTCGGCCAGTTGTGGACAAAGGGCCAGCTTGGGGGGACACGCTGGTGAGCGCGATCATCTTCATCGAAGGCGGCGGCGACGCCAAAGACCTCACGATAAGATGCCGCGAGGGCTTTCACAAGTTGCTGGACCGGTGCGGAATCACGGGGAGAAAGCCGCGATTTCGCCCATGCGGCGGCCGGGCGGCCGTATTTGACGCTTTCTCAACCGCCCACTCGACCCGCCCCAGAGGGGAATACGTGGCCATGTTGATCGACAGCGAGGAGCCCTTGGCGGACATCGAGGCGGCCTGGAAGCATCTTCAGGAGGTCGAGACGGTTCCCAGGTGGAAGAAGCCCAAGGGCGCCGGCGATGAGCAGGTGATGTTCATGACAACCTGCATGGAAACGTGGATAGTCGCCGACCGGGCGACCCTCAGGAAACACTATCTGGAATTGCAGGAAACAGCACTTCCGCCCTTGGTGGACCTGGAGAAACGCTCCCGCCATGATGTCCAGGATATGCTGGCGCACGCCACGCGCAATTGCCCGAACTGCTACGCTAAGGGCAAACGCTCGTACGGAATCTTGGGCAAACTTGAACCGGCCGCTTTGGGCAGGCGCTTACCCAGTTTCGTCCGTGTCCGCCGCATCCTGGAGAAGAACCTGCGACCGTGACGGGCATGAACGCGATGGTCTGGCATCGCTGGGCCTGGCGGATAACTTGCGTAGCTATATGGGCATATGGAAACGTGTTGACAATACCTGTCGAGTTGGCCAACATAAGTTCGGTGATTGCCGGCCAGGAGAGGGTGGGTGTTGGCCGATTGCCGTGCTGTTTGCCGAGGGGAATGATTCGCCCCGCCGCTGAGGTCGTGGCGTTCGAGGGCACAAACAGGAAGGGCCAATGGATGGCTTCTATTACTTCGGTTAACAAGCGGCGCAAGGGCCTTCGAGAGGACAATAAGGTCCGCGTCGAAGACCAAGCTGTTCATGAATGGTATCGATTCGTACTGTCATTTCCGCCGCATCTGGTGCGAGATTACCTCGCGCGATTCGCGGCTGACGAGCGTCAAACGGTGCTTGATCCGTTTTGCGGCACCGGGACCACCTTGGTGGAATGCAAGAAGCTTGGTATTCCCAGCATTGGCATGGAACCGAATCCCGTGGCCATCCTGGCCAGCAAGGTCAAGACCAGTTGGGATGTGAGCCCCGAAGGCCTGATGCGCCATGCGCGGGCCGTCGCGGATACAGCCGCGGAAAAGATGGGGGAAGCAGGCGCCGGAGAGGCAGGCGGGTTTCCGCTATTTCGGTCCGGGGAAACGGTATCGCAACTCAGGAACCTCAAGCCGGAGGCTTTTGCCCTACTGCTTAAGGGCTCCATCAGCCCAATTCCTCTGCATAAGGCGATCATTCTGATTGAAGCTCTGGATGAGAATCCGGATGTCCGGTTTGCGTGGCATGAGAAACTTGCGCTCGCCAAGGCACTTGTGACAGATATCGGCAACCTGCATTTCGGCCCGGAAGTCGGAGTCGGCGCCGCAAAGCCGGATGCCCCGGTCTTATCTGTTTGGCTGGATAATGTGCGCCGCATGGCAGCTGACCTGAAGGAAGTCCGAGGCAAGGCACACGTGCCGGCAACCGTTCATCAGGCGGATTCGCGACAACCTTCGGCAGCGATAAAGCCGGGTTCCGTCGACATAGTCATCACATCCCCGCCTTACCCTAATGAAAAAGAGTACACGCGGACCACTCGCCTGGAGTCTGTCCTTCTGGGGTTCATCAGGGACAAAGCTGACCTTCGCGTGCTCAAGGGAAACCTGGTGCGTTCTAACACGCGCTCCGTATACAAGAACGACGATGACGATCTGCTCGTTGCCGGCAACGGCGAGATTCAGCGGATAGCCGCCGCCATAGAGAAACGCCGAATAGAGCTTGGCAAGACGTCCGGTTTTGAGCGGATGTATGCAAGGGTCACGAAGCTCTATTTCGGAGGCATGGCGAAACACCTGTCGGAACTGCGTAATGTCTTGCGGCCTGGGGCCCGGCTGGCCTATGTCGTCGGCGACCAGGCCTCCTATCTGCGCGTCATGATTCGGACGGGCAAGATACTCGCGGACATCGCGCAGACGCTCGGGTACGAGGTCATGGGAATCGACCTCTTCCGCACGCGGCTCGCCACGGCCACGAAAGAGCAGTTGCGCGAGGAAGTGATCCTCCTGCGCTGGAGCGGCAAGAAGGCTTAGGAGAAACTAGGGCTATGGCTAAGCAGAACAGGTATCAGGCCATCATCGAGAGGATATTCCTCTCGAAGTTCAATGCCAAACTGCGCGAAGTGGATTTCGACCGGGATGACATAACGAGAGTTGGGGACGAATTGGGCATCGATCTTCCGAAGAACCTTGGAGATCTTGTTTACAGTTTTCGGTATCGCGCTTCACTTCCGGAAAGCATACGGTCGAAAACGGGAAGGGGCGAGACCTGGATAATTCGACCGGTTGGAAAGGGGAAATACCGTTTTGCCCTGGTGCCTGATCGGCCTATCGTCCCCAATGAGAGCATGACGGCGACCAAAGTGCCGGACAGTACGCCTGGCATCGTTGCGAAATACGCCCTTTCCGATGAACAATCCCTTCTGGCCAGAATTCGCTACAACCGCCTGATCGACGTCTTCACGGGGGTCGCGTGCTTTTCCCTGCAAAACCATCTGCGTACTACCGTACCCAACATGGGGCAGGTTGAGACGGATGAAATGTACGTCGGTGTTGACGAGGCGGGCGTCCATTACGTGATCCCCGTTCAGGCAAAGGGCGGGACGGACCGACTAAGCATCGTGCAAATCGAGCAGGATATCGGCGTTTGCGCGGACAAGTTTCCATCCCTTGTGTGCAGGCCAATGGCCTCGCAATTCCTGAAAGACAACGTAATCGTGCTCTTCGAGTTTGCCCAGGATGACAGTGGCGTGGGCATTGCATGCGAGAAACACTACAAACTGGTGCCCCCGGAAGATGTGACTGAGAGCGACTTGGCACAATACCGCGCCTTGGCAGGGCGTTGATTCCGGTGGCACACTGGTTAGTCGCTCATGGCACGCATGTTGGCACATATAGGGATGGGCAGCAACATCGGCGACCGCGGGGACACGCTGATGCGTGCGGTGAAGATGCTCAGCGAGGTCGATGGCGTCGTGGTGCGTCGGCTGTCGCAGTTTGTGCGGACCGAGCCTCTGGGCGGCCCGGCCGATCAGCCGGCGTACTTCAACGCCGCGGCCGAGGTGGCGGTCGAGCTTTCTCCGCGGGAGCTTCTGGCGGCCTTGCAGGACATCGAGCGCCAACTAGGCCGGGACCGCGCCCGCGAACAGCGGTGGGGCCCCCGCACGTGCGACCTGGACATACTGCTGATGGGCGAAACGGTCGCCCGTGAAGAGCCGGACCTCGTGATCCCCCATCCGCGGATGCACGAGCGGGCGTTCGTGCTGGAGCCGCTCTCGACGATCGCCCCTAGTGCGGTCCATCCGGTGCTGGGCAAGACCGTCTCGGAAATGTTAGACGACGTGCGCAGCGGCCGAGTCAAGCCGTCGCTCCAACCGCCCGAAGAGTCCCTCCGAGCGGGCGAGCTGGGCCGACAGGCCGGCCCCGGCGCGGCGGGCCTGGACGAATCCGCCGCCCGGGACGCCACAGGGCAGGCGCCGCTGCTGAGCATCATCGGCCTGCCCGCCTCGGGCAAGACAACGCTGGCCGAACTGCTGGCGATGGAGCTGCCGGCCAAAATCGTGCGAGAGGACTACGAGGGCAACCCGTTCCTGGCCGAGTCGTACGCCGGCCCGGACGAGATGCGGCTGCCGGCACAGGCGTTCTACCTGCTGTCCCGCGTGAGCCAGCTCTCGGCGAGTCACTGGCCGGCGACGGGGACGTTCGTCGGCGATTACGGTTTCTGCCAGGACCGCGTCTACGCGTCGCTGCGGCTCTCGCCGGAAGACTTCGCCGCATACGAGGCCCTGCACGCCCGCGTGGCGCCGCTGGTGCACCCGCCCAAGGCGATGGTCTTCCTCGACGCCGAGCCGGCGGCCCTGCTGGAGCGGATCGCCGTCCGCGGCAGGTCCTTCGAGAAGGCCATCACCGCCGACTTCCTTTCGGCCATGCGGGACGCCTACAATGAGCTTGTCCAGGCTGCCGAGTGCCCGGTGCTGACGGTGCGGTGCGACGAGGTGGACCTCCGCAACCACCGCCCCAGGGCCGAACTGATCAAAAGGATCCGCACCGTGCTATGATAGTTGCAAGAACGATTGAGGAAATCCGCGCGGCGGTCGCCGGCGCGAAGTCGGCCGGTCATGTTGTCGGCCTGGTCCCGACAATGGGCGCGCTGCACGCGGGCCACTACAGCCTCATTGACGCGGCCAGGCGGCAATGCGTTTTCGTGGCCGTCAGCATCTTCGTGAACCCGATCCAGTTCGGGCCTTGCGAGGACCTGGCGAAGTATCCCCGCACGCCCGAGGCGGACCTGGCGGGCTGCCAGGCGCATGGCGTTGCGGCGGTGCTGATGCCGGACGTGCATGAGATGTACCCGCGCCCGTGCCGAACCGTCGTGGATGTGCCCGACCTCGGGCGGACACTCTGCGGGGCCAGCAGGCCGGGGCACTTCGCCGGCGTCTGCACGGTCGTGGCCAAGCTCTTTAACATAGTCCAGCCGGACGTCGCGTACTTCGGGGCCAAGGACTTCCAGCAGGCCGCGATCATCCGCCGGCTGGCCGGCGAGCTGAACTTCCCGCTGGCGATCGAGGTTTGCCCGACTGTCCGCGAGAGCGACGGGCTGGCCTTGTCCAGCCGAAACGCGTATCTGACGCCCGACCAGCGCCAAGAGGCGCCGGCGCTGTGGCAGTCGCTGCAAATGGCGGCCGAAATGGTCGCCGCCAGGCGTCCGGCGGCCGGCGAGGTCGTCGAGGCGATCCTTGCGCACCTGGCCTCACGCGCACCGAGCGGGGTCGTGGATTACGTTGAAATCGTGGACCCGCGGGAGCTCTCGCCCGTGGAAAGGACCGACTCCAAGGTGCTGATCGCCTTGGCGGTGCGTTTCGGCCGGGCCAGGCTCATAGACAACATCCTGGTGGACTCGGAAGGGCCTGGCAGGTAGAATAAAGTACTTCCGGCCGGGCGCTGCCCCGGGCAAGGTTGCGGGCCTGGGAGACTGTTCTGACATTCGACGTCGAAATGTTGATATTGATATGCTGATAAAAGTTCTTCGAACAAAGATTCATCGCGCGACGGTTACCTCGGCGGACCTGGATTACGTCGGGTCGATCACGATCGACCAGGACCTTATGGAGGCCGTGGGCCTGGTGGAAGGGGAGTTCGTGCTCGTGGCGAACCTGGCGAACGGGACTCGTCACGAGACTTACGCGATACCGGGCGAGCGTGGCAGCGGCGCGGTCTGCGTCAATGGCGCCGCGGCCCGGCTGGTTCACGCCGGGGACAAGATCATTATCATGTCCCACGCGTACGTTACGGTCGAGCAGGCAGGTCAGTTCAAGCCAAGGGTCGTATTGGTCGATGATAACAACCGGCCTGTTAGCGGCTTGTAGTGTCCCTTCGCGCTTGAAGGGTTTTGGGCCATATAGTTCTTTCAGTTTAGGCGCACAACTTGCGGACTTGGTGCGTATAGACGATATTAGGGGCCTGCCCGAGGCATTGTGCCTTTGGCGGCTCCTGGGGCGCCGAGTGGGCCCGGAATCGTTTTTTTGATTTGCCGACGTGTTTTAAGGTATGGCAGGTGATCTTAAACCGCCCTCCAAGGGCAAAGGAGTCGAAATGAAACGGTACACGGCGTTTTGCGCGGTTTTGTTACTGGCCCTGACGACTATGGCGCAGGCCCAGACGTCCAAGTTGCTCGGCGACATGGTTTCCAAGGCGTCGGGGTCCCTGGTGGTGGTCAGGTACACCGTCGAGTTGGAGACCGGCAACAGGACTGGCGTCGGCCAGGCTGTTTGCATCTCCTCCAAGGATAAGGATGGGGTGTTCCTGACGACTTCGCTGGACCCGCGGATGCGGGTCGAGGAGCTCAAGGACTTCGAGTTGGTCCTGCCTGGCAATGAAGGAAAGACGCTGAAGGCCAAGCTTCTGGGCATCGATCCCTGGACGGGCCTGGGCTTCGTGCAGTGCCTGGAGAAACGTGACTGGCAGGTCGTGCAGTTCTCCAGCAGTTCGCAGGTCAAGCTTGGCGACGAGGTCACGTCGATCGGCCTGATGATGAGCGATCCGTCCTGGCCGGTGTACGTCGGCTCGGCGTACGTCTCCTCGAAGCTTCGCGTGCCCAACGACCTGGTCTTCGTCAACGGCGGGCGGCTGACGGGCTCCTGCTCGCCGGTATTCAACGCCAATGGTCAGGCTATCGGCATTATCGGGCGTCAACTCCCGCTGGGCTACACGGCCCCGACCGAACGGGGCATGGCGCCGCTCCAGTTGGTCGACGAGCAACAGGCGGCCTTCTTCACGCCCGTCGAGGAGTTCGTCCACATCCTCAAGAGCATCCCCTCCGACGGCAAGGTAGCGCGCCTGCCCTGGCTGGGCATCAACAAGTTCGAGACCGTTAACCCAGACCTGTACAAAATGCTCAAGCTGGACAAGCCGGGCGTCAAGATCGACGAGGTGATACCCAGTCAGCCCGCGGCCAAGGCGGGCCTGGCCGATTTTAACGTGATCGTCGAGATGGACGGCAAGCCCGTTGAGAAGCTGGCCACGCCCGACCTTACGGTCAAGAACTTCGTCCGCCAGCTCATGAGGATGCGAGTCGGCACCGTCGTGAAGCTCAAGGTCCTCGGCGTCAGCGGCGAGCCCTCCAAGGAGGTCAACGTCACCCTCGAGGAAATGCCGATCAGACCCAACGAGGCCAAGCAGTACCTCAACAAGTCCATTGGCCTGCTGATCCGCGAGAAGGTCCCGCTCGACATCTTCCTCGACAAGACGGGTTCCTCGACGGTTTCCGGCCTGATCGTCGTGGGCATGGTCAAGGACAGCCCTGTCGTCACCGCCGGCCTCCAGGGCGGCGACGTGATCACCAACGTCAACAACCAGCCGGTCAAGACCGTCGACTCCTTCAAGGAGATCGTGGAGAAGTCCCTGATCTCCAACCCGACCGAGCCGATCCAAATGCTCATTCGGCGCGGCGAGCAGGGACAGGGTATTACGGTTCGCCCGACAACAGGCTCCTGACGCTGGCGTGCGGTGACGGCAAAGCCCCGGCGCCGCCTGGCAATGAGGACTGAAGCATGAAGGCAACGGTCGTGCTTGCGTTGCTGGGCGCCTGCGCCGCTACGGTGCCGGTCAGGGCGGCCCAGCCTGCTAGCTCCGTGTATTCGGGTCCTTCAGAACCCAACCAGGACTCGCTTCTGGCGGCCGAAAGCTTCCTCAACTCCGCCATAGAGATGACCTGTTGCCCTTCGTCAACGCCCGCGCGGGCCGGTCGGCTGGTGGTGCTGAGCCGCTTCGCCGACCGGCTCGCGCCGGGTGAGTGGCGCGTCAACCGCCTCCTGGCCGATATCTGCCTCGCCCAGGCCGACCCCAACGCCGAAATCAAGGCCCTCGATACGTACCTGGCGGGCCAGCCCGACGACCACCAGGTCCGCGTGCGATGGATGAACGCGCGCCTGGCTGGCATGCAGAACGTCGCCGCCCGCGACGCATTCCTCCGGTCCATCGCCCAACGAAAGGACCTCGACGAGCCCATCCGGGCACAGGCCCTGGCCATACTGACCGATGTCCTGCTGGGCCAGGGGCGAACCGCGGACGCCGCCGAAACCGCCCGACAGGCCGTGGCGCTGGACCCCTACGGCCCGGCGCCTCTGGCCGCATTGACATTGACCCAAGCTCAAGAGCCCAACGATCCCAACGCCGCTTTGACCCAGGACCTCCTGGCGATTCGAGCCAGGCCAAGGGCCTTCGATGCCGCGTGGCGCGTCGGCATGAGGCTCGGGGAACTGGGCCTCAGCGAAAAGGCCCTGGAGTTCCTCAGCCACGTCTGGGCGGCAGGGGCCGCCGACAGCCAGCCCGTCACCGCCCCGCCCAGAATGACCGCCCAGTACGCCAGTTCGCTGCTGGACGCCAACCAGCCCGACAAGGCCGTCGCGGTGCTCCAGCCGGCACTCCAGCGATATGCCGACAACCCCGACCTGACAAGCCTGCTGATCGAGGCGTACCGCAAGGCCGGCAAGGAATCCCAGGCCGGGCAACTCATCCAGAACATGGCCAAGGCGTACAAGGCCAGAGAGGGCTCCGCCACTACGGCCCCGACACTCGCCGCCGAACTCGGCTGGTTCTACGCCAGGACCCAGCCGCACGCGAGCCTGGCTATCGTCTATGCCGGCCGGGCCGTCGCGACCGACCCCAACAACCCCGTCTTCCAGCGAATCATGGGCGCCGCCGAACTCGTGGGCGACCAGGTCAAGCCGGGCGTGGCCCGACTGGAAAAGCTGCTCGGAAAGGACGTCTACGCGTCAATCCTCCTGGCCGAACGATACCAGGGGGCGGGCGACAAGGACAACCTCCGCAAGGCCGTTCTCGCCGCGGCCCCGCTGGGCGCCAGCGGACCGGCCTGGCGACAACTTCGCGACATCGCCGCCAGGAACCGGATCGAACTGCCCGCGCCAAAGGGCCGCGACGAGACACTGGCGCTGCTCAAGGACCTCCCGCCGGACTGCCTGAAGATGCTCTCACGGCCCAATGAGTGCATCTCGATCCAACTGGCGCCCGTCGTCGATGCCGACGGCAGGCTGCTCTGCGGCGAGCCCATCGAGGTCGACGCGACCCTCAAAAACGTCTGCTCGACCGACGTCCCGCTGGGCGAGACCGGCGTGATAAACCCCCGCATGGCCCTGGTGGCGCGGCTCGAAGACTCCCGCGGCCAGGTCCTGGTCGACACCACTCGACTGCCCCTGGCCGTCTGGGCGGCGCCGAGGGCCCTCAAGCCCGGGCAAACAGTCACCTGCCGCGTCAGGCTGGATGTGTGCGACCTCGCCGCCGCCGTCGCCCCCCACCCGCTCGAAGACCTCAGCCTGACCGTAAGCGGCATCGTCGACACCGACGCCGACGGCGCCACCAGGCTGCCGTATTTCAAGCCCCAGCCGCTGAAGGTCATCCGCCGCGGCCTGCTGGGCAAGGTCGCCGACGACACGCCGGACGGCTGGCGCCTGGCATACCAGCTCGTCCTGGGCAGAATCGTCTACGACTACCGCCGCGGCAAGTTGCCCGCGAGAATGCGGGCCGCCAGGCAGATCGGCGCGATGCTCGCGTTCAACGTCGATGTCCAGCGCAGCCGCCAGGAGCCGCCGGGAATGCTCCAGGGCCAACTCGACCACCTGACCATCCTGTCCATGTTCCGCGCGATCCTTGCCGACAAGTCCCCGGCCGTGCGTAGCGAGGCGGCCAGGGCCATCGGCGCGGTCCAGCCGGACGATACCGTGATCGGCCTGCTCTCCCCGCTGATCGAGGACCCCGCCGCCATGGTCCGCTGCCGACTCGTCGAAATGCTCGCCGCCACCGCCTCCAGGGGCAATGCCACCATCGTCGACCTGATGTCCAAAGACCCCGACCCGCTCGTCCGACAAATGGCCGAGGCCTTCAAGGGGCGGTAGCCGGAAGGCTGAAGGCTGAAGGCTGAAGGCTGAAGTCAGAAGTCAGAAGTCAGAAGGCGGAAGTCAGAAGCCTGAAGCCTGTACTCTGTAGTCAGTAGTTGGGCTTGCCACGGCGTAGCCAAAGGCGTAGCCGGGAGCCGGAGAAAAGAAAACGGCGGAACCTGCCTGCCGGTAGGCAGGCCCGGGTATTGGGAACCGGGGACCCGACAGGCAAGCCCCGACGGGGCGGCGGCATGTAGCCGGCCCTTGGGGTCCCTTACGGGGGGGTGAGAGCACTCGCGAACCCCCGGAACGGTGCGTTTATCACCCGGAGCCCCGGCGGGGCGACAGCGAGGCATGGTTTCCAGGTCCTTGGAATGTGGTGCCATGCCTCCGCAGACGGAAAGGACGGCACCGCGAGCGACCGGATTTGGTCGACAGGCCACCGGCCTGAATAATCCAAAGGTATCTGAATGGCAAAACTACTGGAATTGTACTTGACATATATGTCCCTATAGACGATAATGTCTACTAGGAAATCGCCTATGGGAAAGATACCGGACTTCACGGACGACGGATTGCTGCCGCAAGGCGACCATGAGGTCGGTTTGGACGAGTTGCGGGAATCGGTGCTTGTGGTCGGGCCCAAGGATGCGGCAGCCTATCCGATGTGGGATGGTCCTTGGCGCAGGCACCTGGTCGACAACTTGGTGGTTTTGGTGAAGCAACTTTGGCAGGCCGGCATCACGGAGATCTTCGTCGATGGCTCGTTTGCCGAAGACAAAGATCATCCCAACGACATCGACGGCTATTTCGTCTGTGATCTGATGCGGCTGGCATCAGGCGAGCTTCAGCGTGAGTTGAACCTGCTTGATCCGCACAAGGTCTGGACGTGGGCCCCGGCCAGCCGGCGCCCATACCGGGGCTATCCCAAACGGCAACTTCCGATGTGGCACCAATACCGCGTGGAGTTTTATCCGCACTTCAGAGGCCTGCTATCGGGCGTCCGAGACGAGCACGGCAATGAGCTTGAGTTCCCGTCGGCGTTCAGGCGGTCCCGGCGCGACGGCAAGCCGCGCGGAATTGTCATGATTCGCAAACCTGTTGGAGGCAAGTCATGATTCATAGCGAGAAGGAATACAAGGAAGCGGTTGATCGCATCGCCCAGGAGAAGCAACGGCTGGCCAGGCAAAAGGCTGAACTGAAGGGCATGGGGTTGGGTCCGGCCGAGATCAAGCGGGCAATGGACCCGATGCTCTCCTTCCACCAGCAGCTTGAGGAAGAGGTCCAGGCCTACGAGCGCCTCAAACGCGGCGAATTCGAGGAGATCGGCAACCTTCGCGGGCTGGGGCAGCTTCTGGTTTCGCTGCGCATCGCTCGCGGGCTGACCCAGCGGCAGTTGGCCGAAAAGCTCGGCGTGCATGAGACGCAGGTCTCGCGGGACGAACGGAACGAGTACCACGGTATCACGCTGGAACGAGCCGCTCGCATCCTGGATGCACTGGGCGCCGAAGTCCGCAGCAGGGTTGAATTGTCGGAAGAAGAACTGAACGTCGCTTGACCGAGTACCCCCCCGGCCCCGCCGCGTCTAGCCCGAACGGGTCCGCCCCGACCGAGCCGCTGGCCAGCGGCATGGCTTCCCGGCCATTGAAATGCGGTGCCTGGTGTCCGCGGAAGCATGTCCGGGCCGTTTCCCCGGCCGCAAGCGGGGCGATTCGGTTCCGGCCTGTTTGCCTTGAATCCCCGCGCCGCGGTTTTCACGCCGGCTTGGGGCGCTCGGGCCTGCCTGTCCCGCCCTGGCCGTGACGGGCCTCGATCGCCTGGTACATGAGTTCCTCGGATTTTCGGGCGACGGCGTCGTAGGAGAAATGGTGCAGGACGGCCTGCCGGGCTTCGGAGGCGAGCTTGAGGCTGTATGGGCGGTCTGTCAGCATGCGGCGGATCTTCGCCTCCAGGTCGGCCAAGTCGCCCGTCTTGTAGCAGATGCCGACGCCCATCTCGGCCCGCCAGCGGCTGGCGGGGATGTCCGTCATGATGACGGGCTTGTTGCACGCGGCGGCCTCAATGCTGCTCATCGAGGCGGCGCCGGCGTAGACGCACAGGTCGGCGAGGTTGTACGTCTTGGCGAACTCGGCAACCGGCAGCGGCGGCAGGATGATCAGCCGTTCGGCGGCGCCGACGGCCTCGACGGGCTGGCGCACCTGGCGGATGTACTGAGCCGGCCCCGAGCCGATCAGCACCAGCCAGACCTTCGGGTCGGCCGCCATGATCGGCGCAAGGGCCCGCGACAGCAAGTGAGGCGCCTTGTCCGGCGAGAGCTTGCCGGTCTGCATCACCACCATGGCGTCGGCGGGGATGCCGTTTTCGGCCCGAAGCCTCCGCCCGGCCGCCTCGTCCGGAAAGAAGATGTCCGTGTCCAGGCCCAGCGGCAGCAGCTCGATCATCTCGGTCGGCAAACGCTGGGCCCGGCGGAGGAAGTCGCAGCATTCCTGCGCCACCCCCAGGAACCGGTACGCCGCCGACGAAAGCAGCCAAGGCCCCAGTCGCGCCAGGGCCAGGTAGAACAGCAAACCCGCCAGCCCCCCCCGCTTGGCTGAAAAACACATGTGATTGTCCATCAGCAGCGGTATGCCTTTTCGCCGGGCCAGACGCGCGATCCGGACGGCGGTCGGGGTGGCCGTGCCGTGACAGAAAACCACGTCCGGGCGGAGGGATTCGACGACCTCCGTCAGCCGCTTCTGCCAAGGCCAGACCGAGTATTCCCAGGAACACGCCAGCCGGTGGAGCGTCATGCCCTCGGACCGCGTAACGCCAGGCCGGCGGCGCCGCGGACCCAGCAGCGGGCCGAAAGTGTCGTCGTAGTCCGGCAGCGGAAAGTAGCGGTCGCTGGTCACCACGTGCACTTCGTGGCCGTGGCGGGCGTTCCACTTGGGCAGCAGGTACTCCTGGTAGCCCATGGACTCCATCACGTAGTCGACGACGTGAACGATCCGCAAAGGCCTCAACGTCGCCGAGCCGGCGGCGGAGGCGGTCGAAAACGGCGACAGGTCGGTTTGTGTCGAATCTGGGGGCACCATGGCATCCAACGCCGGCATCTTACCAGGATTGCCACGCCGGAACCAACATCTATTGAGGCTGGGGGCATGTTTGGTGAATGAGCCGAACCATATGCTTTTTTCTCCGCACCGCAAAGGTGTATTATCTTGTTTTCTTGACAAGAAACGGTACGTAACTCCTGGCAGGCATGGGCATATTGTGCCTGCCATCGCGGGGGATAGGGCAAGCCCGGCGAGCGAGCCGAGCGCCGCGACGGTCCAGATGTGCATCCGGGCACGGCACGGGCGGGTTTCCTGGTTTTCCTTGGGGAAGACCGCCTGTTTGTCACTATGCCGTTGGCCTCAAGCGATGAACGCACTCTGTTTCTTCTGAACCTCTGTGTCTCTGCGCCTCTGCGGTAATCCTCTTTGGTTGCGGGCGAAGCCCGCGCCGCGATCTCCGCGTTGAAATCTTTCCTTTTTCCCGCGGCGCGGTAGGCTATGGGGCATGAGCGAGACAAAGTTGCAGGTTGCGTTGGACTTTCTGGACCTTTCGCGGGCAATGAAAGTCGCCGAGGCGGCAGTCGCGGGCGGGGCGGACTGCGTCGAGGCCGGCACGCCGCTGATAAAGAGCGAAGGGCTCGACGCCGTGCGCGCGCTGCGGGCGGCGTTTCCGGGCAAGACGATCGTCGCGGACACCAAGACGATGGACGCCGGCAAGATCGAGGCCGAGGCGGCCGCCAAGGCCGGGGCGAACGTCATGACGGTTTGCGGCTCGGCGGGCGAGGGCACCATCCGCGAGTGCGTCGAGACCGGGCGGCAGTTCGGCATCGACGTGGCGGTGGACCTGATGGGCGTCGCGGACGTCGAGGCCCTGGTGCGCCGCTGCGAGGAAATCGGCGTCGCCTGGCTGGACGTTCACTGCGCCATCGACGAGCAGATGCGGGGCGCCGACCCGCTCGAACAATTGCGCCATGTCCGCCGGCTGACAAAGCTGACGTTGGCGGTGGCGGGGGGGCTCAACAGCGAGACCGCCGCCGCGGCCGCCGAGGCGGGCGCCGACGTGGTAATCGTCGGCGGGGCGATCACCAAGGCCATCGACCCCCGGCAGGCTACGGCTGACATTCGCAGGGCGATCGACACCCGCCAGCCAATCGCGACGGACCTGTTCAAGCGGACCGGCTCGGCCGGGTTGCGCGAGCTGCTCTCGGGCGTGCGGACGAGCAACGTCTCCGACGGCGCCCACAGGCTGCCGTGCCTGGACGGCATCGTTCCGCTGTCGCTGGGGCAGTTCGCGTGCGGCCCGGCGGTGACGGTCAGGTGCGTGCCGGGCGACTGGGCCAAGCCGGTCGAGGCGATCGACGTCGCCAAGGCGGGCGACGTGATCGTGATTGACGCCGGCGGGATTCCCCCGGCCATCTGGGGCGAACTGGCCAGCGAGAGCGCCGTGAACAAGAAGGTGGCCGGGCTGGTGGTCCACGGCGCGGTGCGGGACTCATCGGACATTCGCAGGCTCGGTTTCGCGGTCTGGAGCAAGCTGGTGTGCAGCCACGCCGGCGATCCGGTGGGCCTGGGCGAGATCAACCGCCCTATAATGATTGGCGGGCAGCGGATCTGTCCGGGCGACTGGATCCTGGCCGACGACGACGGCGTGATGGTGTTGCCCAAGGCCAAGGCGGCGGAGATGGCCAACCGCGCCGCCGACGTGCTGGAGGCGGAGAACAGGATCAGGCAGGAGATCCGCCAGGGCGGCTCGACGCTTGCCCAGGTGGTGAACCTGCTGAAGTGGGAAAAGAAGGGAAGCGGCGGCGATGCCGGATAGACGTGCTTTGGAACTGGCGGGCAAGGAGTTGCTGGAGCGGATCCAGCACACGATGGCCGCGGTCCGATGGGAAAGCTTCATGGAGCTCGGGCTGATGCTGCCCAAGGCCAGGCGGACGTTCGTTGCCGGGGCCGGGCGAAGCGGGCTGGTCGCCCGCAGCTTCGGTATGCGGCTGATGCACGCGGGCCTGCCCGTGTTCATCCCCGGCGAGACGAACACCCCCGCGGCCGGGCCGGGCGACCTTATCGTCGCCATAAGCTGCACCGGACAGACCGGATACACGACGTACATCGCCGAGCGAGCACGCGAACTGGGCGCCAAGGTCGCGGTCGTCACGTCCGACGCCGAAAGCCCGGTGGCCGGCTACGGCGACACGGTCATTGTCGTGCCGGTCGAGGCCGAGGACATCGTAATAAAGGCGGCCGTGTTCGAACACGCCACCAGCTTGTGCCTCGACGCGGTCTTCAACGTCCTTGCCGACCGGCTGAAGCTGGACCTCCATGCCTACCGCCAGCGGCACGCGAATCTGGAATAGGCCCGCGAGCGGGCCGGGCGACATGGCGGCGAAGAAGATCTCTCGCAGACCCACGGTCTGTGCGGGAGGTGCCGAGACGTGGAGAACGGATATGGTATAATGAGAAGCCGAACAAGTACCATGAGGTGAACGATGAAAGCGCAGATTCTACGAGGTTCCAAGCAGGAGATCGCCGAAACGGTGGTCCGGATCAACGGCGAGGTCCGCGAGGCCATCGTCTTTGTGGAGGAGCCGTCGGACTCAACGACTCCGGCTCTCGGGGAAGATATCTTCGCCGAGATGGAGCCGTTCACGGTGAGGACGGGCGGCGCGGA